>ERZ808242.72-NODE-72-length-77777-cov-21.770966_pt1 | contig 77777 bp, 61 predicted proteins | sample MGYA00521244_ERZ808242 | MGnify/ENA primary metagenome ERZ808242 (study PRJEB31516, sample SAMN03275573) | gut metagenome | biome: mammalia-associated habitat; material: feces | host: Papio cynocephalus | place: Kenya | collected 2012-07-27 ... | reverse complement strand
CTGACAGGGGGCAAAAGTGTACCCCAAAATTGCGTTTCTAAATGGACACTATACTATTGGTTATCTAATTTTTAACGAACTATTGATTAGGTGTATATACACAAAAAAAGCCGCTGACTTGTGTCAACAGCCTTTTGTCGTTGTACTTTAAGACAAACCGAATTACTCAGCAACTGTCTCTTCTACAACTTCCTCAACAACAACTGCGCTATCAGCAGCAGCGGTATCCTTCTCTACTACAACTACTTCCTCAGTAACAGTAGCAGGAGCGGCAGAATCGCAGCAGGACCCTTTTTCGCATTTAGCGTTTTTGTTGCCGCAACTCATTGCGCACAGCGCAACAGCAGCGATAAGAAGAACTTTCTTCATAACCTTAATGCATTAAATAAGTTAGACCTCCGAGTTATTTCGGAAATCGGGTGCAAAATTAGTACGTTTTTTGCATATATCCAAAAAAAAATGTAATTTTGCACAATAATCATCATATTTTATGGATATTAAGAGATTTTTTACATCAAAATCGACTATTTTCGTCTTAAAAAACATACTATTAGCCATTTTGATAGTAGTTATTCTCCTAACCGGTCTCTATTTTTGGCTGCGCCACTATACGGAACACGGGGTGGAAATTGAGGTGCCAAATGTAGTCGGGATGTATATCGAGGAAGCACAACCACAAGTAATGGCTGTGGGGATGGAACTGCAGGTAACCGACTCCACTTTCTCGAACACGGTTCCACTCGGTACCATTGTGGAGCAGGTTCCGCCTGCCAATAGCCACGCCAAGAAAAACAGAACCCTCTATGTGGTGGTTAATGCACGCTGCAAGCGACAGGTTCCCGTTCCCGATTTGCACGATATGAGTTATCGTCAAGCGGAGGCCACACTCCGTTCTGTTGGAATCAATGTGAGCGACCAATATGAATACGAGCCGTCGGAATACAAAGACCTGGTGCTGGAGGTTAAGCAGAACGGGCGTACTTTGCAACCCGGCGAGCGTATTGACGAGGGCAGTATGGTAACGTTGGTGATCGGCTTTGGAAAAGGTACGGAAATGGTATCTGTACCCAATGTAGTGGGACTGACTTTGACCAATGCCCGTTCATTGCTACTCTCCCAACGGCTTACAGTGGGAGTGGTTGAATATGATACACAGGACGCTGAGACTGCAGGGGAAAAGGTAGTCTATCTCCAGACACCCGCTGCCGGAGAACAGTTGTTGGAAGGCTCTATGGTGAACTTGAAACTCTCTGCCAATGTGGAGAAAGCCCTTACTACACAGGGGCAGGAGAGCGAGGAGGATTTCTTCTGATCAGTAGGTTTCTATAGATATATGGCAGAGGAACTATATACCGTTTCTCCAGAAGACGAAGAGGAGGTTTTTGAGCGTTGGCGCTGTCAGGTGGACAAGGGGCAGACCCCACAGAGGGTGGACAAGTACCTGAGCGAACACATGGCGGGTACCTCGCGCAACCGCATACAGAATGCAGCGGATGCAGGCAATGTGTGGGTCAATGGCAAAGCCGTTGCCTCCAACCATAAGGTCAAACCGCTGGATATTGTTCAGGTTTTGCTCGACCATGAGCCGCACGACTATACTGTCTATCCGGAGAATATCCCCCTCAACGTGGTGTACGAGGACGATGATGTTCTGGTGATCAATAAGCCCGCGGGATTGGTCGTCCATCCTGGGCATGGCAACTATGAGCATACTCTGCTCAATGCGCTTGCATTCTATTTCCGGGAACAGAGCAAGGCACGCCATACACAGGCGCTTGATATCAACGACCCGGGCATCGGTCTGGTGCATCGTATCGACAAGGATACCAGCGGGTTGCTCCTTATTGCCAAGACTCCGGAGGCAAAAGCCAACCTTGCACGCCAGTTCTTCGACCACACTACCGAGCGTACATACAATGCCCTCGTGTGGGGAACGTTTGCGGAGGATAGCGGCACTGTTGTCGGGGCGTTGGCACGCGATAATCGCGACCGCACTATATATAAGGTTTGGGACTTGGAGGAGAACCCCAATGCCAAAGAGGCAGTCACCCACTGGCGGGTCTTGGAGCGCTATCCTTATGTTACACTGGTCGAGTGTCGCCTTGAGACCGGGCGTACCCACCAGATCCGTGTTCACATGAAATACATCGGGCATCCGCTGTTTGCCGACGAGAAATATGGGGGAATGGAGATTCTCAAAGGTTTGCGCACGCAGAAGTATCGCCAGTATATACAGAATTGTTTCTCGCTCTGCCCGCGGCAGGTACTGCATGCCAAAACCCTCGGCTTCACTCACCCGCGTACCGGCGAACGGATGTTCTTCGACAGCCAATGGCCGGAAGATATGACTGCCCTCATCAACAAATGGCGTCATTACGAACCGAACACCCTATGCTGAAAAATAAAAGAGACTGCCTGACAAATACAGACATTCTCTTTTTTCTATCATTCTATTTTTCTATCTTTCTATAATATCTATTCTTCCGAGAAATGCACTAATACGTGCCTGTAGGAGTTGAATATCTTTGATTTGGAAACAAAACCAAGGTAGCGCCGTTCACTGTCCACTACGGGCAGATTCCATGCCCCTGTGTCCTCAAACGTCTCCATCACTTTCTCCATCGGCATATCAAACGTCAGTATCGCCTCCGGCGAGGTCATTAGTTGTCCCACCGTAAAGCGTTTGTACAGGCGCGGTTGGAACATGATATTGCGCACCTCATCCAGCAGTAGCACGCCTTTCAGGTGCCCTTCGTGGTCTATCACGGGAAAAATGTTCCGGTGGCTGTCAGCAATTACTTTCACCAACTCGCCCAGCGTCATCTCGGGGAATACGGTGGTAAGATCGGTCTCCAACACATTCTCCATCTTTAATAGTGTCAGTACATTACGGTCTTTGTTGTGCGTCAGCAGTTCGCCTTTCTGTGCCAAACGCATAGCATACAGACTGTGTGGTTCAAAGAGTTTGATCGTCAGGTACGACACCACCGACACAATCATCAGCGGCATAAACAGGTGATACCCGCCTGTCAGTTCGGCTATCAGGAATATACCTGTCAGCGGCGCATGCATAACGCCGGACATTAGTCCTGACATTCCTACCAATGCAAAATTAGTCTCGGGTACACCCAGTCCGATCAGGTTCAACAGCCGCGCCGTAACAAAGCCCACCAGCGACCCCATAAACAACGAGGGTGCAAAGATACCGCCCACACCGCCACCGCCGTTGGTTGCCACCGATGCCACAATCTTAAAGGCAATAACCAATACAAAATACCCCACAACCACCCATGTCGCTGTGCCTAAACGGGCAAATGGGCTATTCTCCAATGCCGACAGCGAGTCGCCGTTGATCAGTTTGGTGATCACACCATAACCCTCGCCATATAGTGGCGGGAAAAGAAATATCAGCACACCAAGCGTAATACCGCCTACCGCAATTTTCAACCGGAAATCCTGCACTTTGTGCTTCATCCATTGCTCCAGACGGTTCATTCCGCGTGTGAAATAGAGCGATACCAATCCGCACGCAATACCCAAGATCAGGTACCACGGAATGTTCGATATATGGAACGCCTCGTAGGTATTCAGCGGGAACATCGGCGTCGAACCGGTCGCAATATATGAGATAGCGGTTGCTGTTACCGACGAAATCAGCAGAGGTGCCACCGATGCCATCGTCAGATCCATCATCAGCACTTCCAGCGTAAAGACCAACCCCGCAATAGGGGCTTTGAATATACCGCCTATCGCCCCGGCTGCACCACAGCCGATCATCAGCATCATAGTCTTTTGCTCCAAGCGGAACGCCTTGGCGAGGTTCGACCCTATGGCGGCACCCGTCAGCACAATCGGCGCCTCCGCGCCGACCGAGCCGCCGAAACCGATAGTCAGTCCCGACCCCACAATCGATGTCCACATATTGTGGGCTTTGATGATCGATTTGCGTTGCGAGATGGCGTATAGTATCTTTGTGATACCATGCGAGATGTCGTCTTTTACAATGTAGCGCACAAACAACGCCGACAGAGTGATACCTATCATCGGGCAGATCAGGTACCACCACGTGTGTTCACCGGCAATCAGGTGCTCCTCAATAAACCATTGTATGAAGTGGATAAAGGTCTTCAGAATAATCGCTGCCAAAGCAGAGAAACAGCCCACAAAGAAACTGAGAAGCAATACCAATTGCTTCTCGCTTATGTGGCGCTCCCGCCATTCTATGATCCGATCGTATGTACTCATCTGACATCTATAAATCTCTCAGATACTATCGTCCCCCTCCCGCCGTAGGCAAATAAGATTTACAGCAATTTAGGACTATTTCTCCCCCAAAAGATTTATTTAGATTTCTTGCCCGCAAGGGCAAAGGAATTATATCAAAACCAAAAGACCTATTCGTCCCAACCGATGCCCTTATACTTGTTCAAATCCCATTCTTCCTCCACTTCGTTCAGGTAAATCGTCTTCGGTTCGTCGTTCTCCTCTTGCGGTTGCTCGCCTTTCTCTACCACCTTCACATCTATCGGCGAGTGTGAAATCTCAATCACTTGGTTCTGCTCCTTGTTCAGTTCCGCCCAGAGCATATCCTTCAGTTCGCTGATACCTAATCCGCTCACCGACGAAATCGCTACCACGGGTATGCCTAATTTTCCCGAAAGGGCTTGCGTATCAGGCTTCTCACCGATGTCGCATTTGCTGATAGCCAATATGCGTGCCTTGGTCAGCAACTGCGGGTTGTATTTTTCCAACTCGCTGAGCAGGATGTTGTATTCCGCCTCAATATCCTCCGTCGTGGCAGGCACCATAAACAGCAGCACCGCATTACGTTCGATGTGCCGCAGAAAACGCAGCCCAAGCCCTTTGCCCTCCGATGCACCCTCTATGATACCGGGTATATCCGCCATACAGAACGATTGTCCGTCGCGGTATGACACGATTCCCAACTGGGGTGTCAGCGTGGTAAACGGATAGTCTGCAATCTCGGGTTTGGCTGCCGACATCACACTCAGCAGCGTGGACTTGCCCGCATTCGGAAAACCCACCAGACCTACATCGGCAAGCACTTTCAGTTGTAGAATCACATTGCGCTCTGTCGCTGGCTCGCCGGGTTGTGCGTAGCGGGGTGCCTGATTGGTAGCCGTCCGGAAATGCCAGTTGCCCAGTCCGCCGCGACCGCCCTTCAGCAGCACCACGCGCTCGTTATGCTCTTTCACCTCGCATATATACTCACCCGTATCGCCGTCATAAACCACCGTTCCGCAGGGTACTTCGATAATTTTGTCCTCACCATCCTTGCCGAAAGAGCGACTGTCGCCGCCCTTTCCGCCGTCGGTTGCCATCACATGCTTCTGATACTTCAAGTGCAACAGCGTCCACAGGTTGCGGTTTCCTTTCAGGATTATATCACCCCCTCTCCCGCCGTCTCCGCCGTCCGGTCCGCCTTTCGGCAGATACTTCGCGCGGTGAAAGTGCATACTTCCCGCACCGCCCTTACCCGAGCGGCAGTAGATTTTTACGTAGTCGATAAAGTTGCTTGATGGCATAGTTGAGTCTGTAATTAGTTATTGCAAACAGGATAACTCCTGTGTGGGGACGACGCGTCTCGCGTCGTTAGTCCACAACGGAAAAACTTTTGGTTGTTTTTCTCTATTTTTCTTGCCGCTTGCGGCAACGGAAAGACCTTGTAAATGTGCAATTTACAAATTTGCTAATCTACACATTTACAAATTCTTTATTTTACGCGTTGCAGGATATGGTCAATCTGTGCAAACGTATCCTCCATCGTGTTGTTGCCGTTGATGGCAAAATAGTTGTTGTTGTGTAGATAGTAGGTTGCTACGGGCTTCGTTACGTCCTTATATACTTGCAGACGCTGTTTGATAGTCTCATAGTTGTCATCGGCACGACCGCTCGTTTTGCCGCGGTTCAGCAGGCGTTGGATAATCTCCTCTTCCTCTACAAACATATCCAGCATTACGGCACTCATATTGTGCTTCTTCAGCAGTTCGGTCAGGGCTTTTGCCTGCTCTACCGTACGGGGGAAACCATCGAAGATAACGCCTTTCGAGTCCTTTGGCAGATTCTTGATGAAGTTCTCTATCAGGGCAATCATTTTTGCATCGGGAACTAATTCACCCTTCGAAATGATGGCATCAATCTCCTTGCCAAGTGCGCTGCCCGACTTGATTTCGGCACGCAGTACATCGCCTGTCGAGAGATGCTGCAAACCGTATTTCTTTACAATGAAATCAGACTGTGTCCCTTTGCCGCTGCCGGGGGCACCACAAAGAATTACATTCAACATATCCTTGAAATTTTCAGTTTTTTATACCTTACTGATTGTCCCCCGCACTCGTTTCTGCTTTTGTTTCTTCTATTTCTCGCTCGCACAAACAAGCAGAAAACCCGGCAGGAGACCAAGCGACACAAAACGAGTTGCCCAAACTGAGCAACTCGTTCTATTTGCTTATGTTTAATTAGAGAGCGAGTTTTGCACCGGCTTTGAATTTCACTGCTTTCTTTGCAGGGATTTCGATTACCTGTTTGGTTGCAGGATTGATACCCTTGCGGGCAGCCTTCTCTACTACCGACAGAGTTGCGTAGCCTACGAGTTGTACGCTCTCGCCTTTTTTCAGTGCGTCTGCGGTTACGTCCAATACTGCATCCAGAACCTTCTGTGCTTCTGCTTTCGATACTTCAGCCTTTGCTGCTACGGCAGCAACGAGTTCAGCCTTATTCATAATAAAATGTTTTTGGGTTATTAATTAAACGTTTAATTTGCTTACCAATAGGCTGGTTCGCCCACGGATAACGCTTGCAAAGATACTACAAAAAAGCGAAACCGCAAACAATACCCCTGCAAAAATGCTATTTTTTACCTAAAAACATCATTTTTACTTAAAAATGCACGCTTTTTGTATAGTCGTATGTGTTTATTTTATTACTTTTGTGCTTATTATGAGAAATTTACCTACAGTTACACGCTACCTGCTCCTCGCGAATTTTGTCGTTTGGATGCTCGATGCCGTACTCCAACGATATGGCATCCAACTCACCAATCTCTTTGGTCTCCACTATTTTACCGCAAATCAATTTTATTTTTGGCAGCCGTTTACATATATGTTTATGCACGCCAATTTCGGACACATATTCTGCAATATGTTCGCCGTGTTGATGTTTGCGCCCGTCTTGGAAAACGAGTGGGGAAGCCGTAAATTCCTTACCTACTATCTCGTCTGCGGTATCGGTGCCGCCCTTGTGCAAGAAGCCGTTTGGGCATTGATGTTCCAATCCGCCTTCTCCGCTATGCCCGCTGTGCAGGCGGCTATGTATGCCAATCGTCTCGTTACTATCGGTGCCTCGGGAGCCGTCTTTGGGGTTCTGTTTGCCTTCGGTTGGCTGTTTCCCAATGTGCCGATGTATATCCTATTCGTGCCGATACCTATCCGCGCACGTATCTTCGTTATTATCTATGCGCTTATCGAACTCTTTGCCGGACTTGGCGGGGTGGTCGGACTTACAGGCGACAACGTAGCCCATTTTGCCCACCTCGGAGGTATGCTCTTCGGTTGGCTGCTTCTCCTCTGGTGGCGGCACGGCAAAGGCGACGACATCTCACGCTGGTGGCGCAATCTCCGTCGTAAGTTCCACAGCAAATACCCCCGTCTTGATAGCACCCGCAGCAAGGACTACTCCGACTACCACTACCACGAGCGCGTCTGACCATAGTTACCCCGGTTGCTTTGGGGCAACTCGCTGACACGGATTTTGATTTGTAATATAAAACGGGACTGCCTGATGTGCTATAGGCAGTCCCGCTTTGTATTGACGGCTATCTCCTTATCTCACCTTTTGCCCTGTGATAGTATAGCGTGTACCATCGGGCGTAAGGACGTACAGCGTTCCATATTCTAGGATAAGGCGTGCTTTCCATTCCTTGCTACCCTGTGTAGCAAGGGTTTCTTCTACGTCTGTTTCGGTTCTCTTGATGACTACGCTTATATATTCCACTCCCTTGGCAAAGGCATAACCCGTTGGCAGGTCGGCTTGGTTGGCTTCGTAGGTGGCAGCACTGGCATTGAGGTCTATCGCCCAGTAGAACGGCACATTCTCGATATAGCAGAGTGTCTGTCCCTGTTCGTCAAGCGCACGGAGTGTCAGTCGTGACAGTGCATCACGCACTGCAGCCATATCCGTCTGCTCTACATAGATAGCCTCTTTGTCTGCCTTGGCGGAGGCTGTGCGCAGGGCAATATCTTGGAGCGAAGAGGAAAGCACGATGTCATAGCGGTGCTTGCCCGGACGCGGATTGTCCACCGACGCAATGACGGTAATGGTCTCCACGGAGTCGGATGCGTTGTGGTAGTACCCCCGCTCCGCTATGTATGGATAGCCTTGCACGCTGTCAATCACCACAGGAGTATTGCTTGCATATAGATGATAGAAGTGAATCACCGCCTCATCATCGGCAGAGAACATAGCAAACAAGGTATCGCCCGCAGCCACTGGCACGGTATAAGCCACGGCGGAGTAAAAACCATAATCAACAAATGCGTTTCCGTCCACATCGGCATACCACTGATAGGTATCGCTCCACAGATACTTGGCGGCACCGAAGTCTGCCTGTTCGCGTAGCGGCAGTGTAGCAGGGCGTGCCTGTTGGAGCAATATCTCAAACAAATCCGCCTCCTCGTAGGCCACAGTATAGTCCGCACGGTCGTCCTTGCGGGAGAACTGCGAACAGAACATCAAGGTGCAGTCCATATCCTTGGACGCTATATAAGTGAACGTAGCCACGCGGGTAGTGGGGTCCAACGTCTCATGTCCGATGGAGTTATAAAGTAAATCACCTTGTTTCAAGGTCGGGTCAATGAGGTATAGTGCCCCTTCATTCGTGCCTTGCACAGCCTCTGCAAAGAACCGGTACATCTTGCCCGCCTCGAGATGAACGGTATATGCCTCATATCCGACGGTGTATGTCGTGTAATCGGCGTCAAACTGAAGTACCCTTGACTGTTTGTTGATGGCTGTATGGCGCACCTCGCCCGCAGGCAGTACGCCCGATACAGGCAGGCTGTCGGGGTCGCACGCAGGGTGTTGCGCATAGACAAAACCGGCTTCAGGTACCTGCGAGAAGTTGTACGCCACTACATAGAGGGGTATCGTATCTGTGTCTCCGAACACTGCGTAGTAGGTCGAGTCTGCCCCCATAGACTCGATAGATTTCGCTTCTTGCGTCAGCAGAGAGTCGTAATATACCTGTGCAAAGACAAAGCCCGGTTGGTCGGTATAGAGCGACCCGCCGTACACCTGCCCTGCATTGGCGGTGAAGGTATAGCCTTTGCCCGGCACCATGATGTTGTTGAACGGATAGAGTCCGTCGGTAATAGTGCCGCTTACCACCGTATCCGTGCTTATCGGCTCAAAGTGATAGGTGGCAGGGGTGCCGATAGAAAGCACGTATTTCGCCTCCATATCCTGGGTGAGCGTTATCAGGTGATACGTTCCCGCCTGCAGACTGTCCACATGGCGTGCATCATTGTATATCTTGGTATCCTTGCCGTCTTTGTACTCAAAGAGCATGCATGTGCTGTAATCGTCCTCCCAAGCCGTTTCCATACGTATCTCCGTATAGGTCGTCTCGGTGAGCGTGAACTCATAGCCGCGATAGAAACCGCCTGCCGTGGTGTACCACTCGCTGTTGGTCAGCGTGTCGGACATATACGGCAGTGTAACAGGTGTGTAATGCACGGGAGTGGCACGGCATATATGCACATCGTAACTCCCCTTATCACCATAGCGGCTGCAGCAGGAAATACCGTATTTGCCTGCCTCAAGAGTGATAGAGTCCACATCATTCCATTGATTTAACGGTTCCCCTCGGTCATTGAGAGGTATTACAGTGAAGGATGCTCTTTCGTTATCTATGCGGCCTGCAAGCAATATAGTGGTGGTCTCGGACAGAGTCAGACTGTAGTACAAGCCGTTGAGATGCGGGAACCCGTAATTGTCGGAACGTATATCCCGCATATAGTCGCCTTTGGCGTGATAGTCCAAGGTGATAGGCTGCCATGGCATAACAGCAGGCACACTCGGGGTATGCTCGCCAGCAGTAATCCATATCGATGCGGACTGCTCATCGCACTGCGCCTGCACGCCTGCCGCATAGTAACGGCACGTATCGATATTGTGGAACGTATATACGGTGTCGGTGGTGCGGATGGCTACCATATCGAAATGCTCGTCAGTCGCCGTACCGTTGTATAGTGCTACCAAGTAGGCTGCCGCATCGGTCGTGCGCCAGCGCATAGTAATATCGGTGCCGTCTGTAACGAACTCCACTACTTCGGGTGTCGGACACAGACTGCATGGGTTGCCGCTCCATAGCAAATCGCCGTCCTGTGCATCGGTCATATCACCTTCCGGCATATCCAATACAATATCCCCGTCGGCGTTGGTAATACGGAACGATACTTCGTCGTCATAGTCGCCTTTGGTCCAAGTGACGTCCACCTTGCCGCCGTGAGTGGTGTAGGTGAAGGTCTCGTGCCCGCCGTCCGTCATAGCGATAACCGTCTCTGCTCCCTCCTCTACGAAGTGCAGTTTGCCGCCGTTCCAGCCATCGTCGTATTTGTCGTAGCCATCAATGGTCAGCACGCAGCCCCCGCCGCTTTCTTGCTTCTGTCCCGCTACAAACCGTGCCTTGTTCCACAACTCTTCGGCACCTTCCACGCGTGCGCATACGTAGGCATAATAGGTCTTCCCCGCAGTCAGCCCCTCTATGGTATAGGTCGTGTCCGACGTGTGATGAATACCCTTTTGGTAACGGAAGTTCTGTATCTCGTGGTCGGCTACAACAACATCATACTCGCAACCGAGGTCATTCCATGTTACCACCGCCGTTGCGCTGTCCGTACATTCCACACCCACCTTTGTGCCGACAAACACTACATCAACGTATGGTACAGACCAATGGCAAGTGTCATTGACAAAGAAATAAGGTCGTACCACACTGCAACTGTTGTCATAATCTACCGTATATCCTGCTGCGGGTATATACACATGGCATAGCGTATCGCCCTCATAGATAGTGCTGCGGTTGGCTGTCTCCACACCGTTCACTGTAGTTCGGATGGTTACATGGTCGGGAATATCAACAAGATCCAATATCCCCGACTTGGCAGGGCGCACATGAGGAGTCAGCACCACATCTTCCCCAGGCATAGTGAAATAGCCATGTCTGCCTTGTCCGTACCAATTCAACGATACATTCGGGGTGGCTGTCAGCGAATCCAATATGTATCCTCTGTCCATTGTAACCCGCACATCTACGGTATTGTTTGGATAGGTTGCCTCGGGTGTTGCCGTAATAGTGCAGTGCTCGGTGGGCGTTGCGCTGATGCTGTACTTTTTGTACTCCACCAACGAGATGTCGTCCAACGAGATATACATCGGAGTACCACCAACCTCCCCACGGATACCCAATACGTATGTAGCGCTGCTGTCCACGGTGAAGTCTTCGTATATGTACTCATAGTTGCCGTTGGTCAACCTTGTTTTCGTAATCATCGTATTCCGTGCATTCATATCCGCCTCGGCGCACAGATAAACCTGCAAAATGGCATCTTTGGTCTCGGTACCGTCCTGGCGTGCATACATGGCAACGCGGTATGGCTTGCCTGCCTCCAATTGGACGGGTGTAAACAGCCAGTCGATATTCCCCCACAGGAGCGTGGCGTTCCATGTCCCGCTATTGGGTTCGCGGTTATAATCCGTTTCCGAGTTGAATACCCACGCATCGCCTTTCTTTTCGCTTTGCTGCACCCATGTGTTGATAACATCGCCTTGGGTGTGCGTACCCTCGAACCCCTCGTAGAAGGGTACCGTGTGTACGGTCGTCGTTTGGGCAAACACCGCATTTGCTGTGCCTGTGATACCAGCCAGCACCATCAGGCTAAAAAGTAAACATCGTTTCATTCAAAAAAAATATATATATTGTTTCGTTTATATAGTTCCGTTGAAATTGCTTATACTGTTCCGTTGAAATTGCTTTTTATGTTTATCTCCAAATGTATCATCATAAAAAACGTATATTTTTGTTGTTTTGTTGTTTTTTGCTCGTCGGAGGCTTATGCTGTTTCGTTGGAATTGCTTATGCTGTTTCGTTGGAAATTGACGGATCTATACAAAATACAAAGTTGATTATTATACAGATTGATTATTATTAACGGTGCAAAATTATATAAAATCGGTGGATTACACAAGTTTTTTCAAAAAAAAGCCGGAGCATAACCTCCGTTTGAGTTCCGTTTGGTTTCGTGCTGACAAGCATAGGTTAAACTTAGGTGATTCTTAGGTGATTCTTAGGTGATTCATAGGTGATTCGTAGGTTATTCAGCCGTCAATCCCGATAGAATAAGCCTTCGGCGGACAGTGGCGCACAATACCATTGTGTGCGCAGCACGCGCCACCCTCAGACCGCTCCTGCTTTTAATGCAATCCTGTATCTGTTTGATACTGTTGCCCTGGCTAAATTCAGGGCAACCGCATCAAACATTAACACATTTATGCATTGCAAGAATGCATTATTAGGATTTTTACCATAAAGTAGCATCGCCGGGGACGCGGACGCCCTCGTCCGCGGGCAGTTTGGCACAAACCGGATGAATTTGCAGTGTTTGTGGGGACGTGAAGCGTAAGGCAGGTGTGCGCAGCACATTGAGTGCCTGCGGGGTCCCCATTAAGCCCTCGGGCTTAATGGGGTGCTTTCGTAGCGAAAACGAAGCCCTGTGGGCTGAGTAAGAACTCCTTATCGTCTCGCGTCGTCAAGTTACGAATAACATTTTGCTTGAGAAATAGTATTTATTCTTTCAAAATTAACTAATTATGCTACTATTTTGATGCAGTTGCCCTGGCTAAATCCGATTTTTGTTGTATATCTCAGAAAAAAATAGTAACTTTGCCGCCAAATATATCTGAACGTAATTCCAAATACACATTATGAAAGAAATATCTACCAAGAAACTCGTGGAGACCATTATCGAGGGTATCCGCAACCGAAAAGGACAACGTATCGTAACTATCGACCTCCGCAAAATCAAAGAGGCTCCCGTCGAATATATGGTCATCGCCGAGGGTAATAGTGCCACGCAAGTCAGTGCCATCGCCGATGAGGTGGACGACTATGTCCGCACTACTACCCACGTACACCCACTGACAACGGCAGGGCAGGAGAACGCCGAATGGATTGCTATGGACTATGGCACGGTATTTGTCCATATCATGCAGCGTGAGCCCCGTGAATACTATGACATAGAGCATCTTTGGGCTGACGGAAAAGTAACCGAATTACCTGATGAATAAAAGCAATTTTTGATGAGTAAAAAAGAACAAAACGCACCAAACGGAACCAACCCGAATGGGCAGAAAGACCCACAAAAGCCGCGTTTCCGTTGGCTCAGTTGGCTGATGTACACACTGGCTTTTTTCCTGATAGCCGTGTTCCTCTTCGGAGACGGAGAAAGCGGCTCGCAGAAAGGACTGAGTTATACCAAACTGGCGCAGTATATCGAGAACGATGCCGTCAAAGACATCACCGTTTACGACGACAACCACGTAGAAGCCACTATCCGCCCTGTCAGTTATGTCCTCGTCTTCGGTGAACAAGCCAAAGGCGAGCAGGCTGACGGCAAACTGCATGCACAGATACCTAGTGTGGATGAATTCGCCAAATATATCGACAGCGTCAATACCACCCGCAAAGAAACAGGCAAGCAACTGATTGATGTTACCTACAAGCAATCGAAGAATTATTGGTACCTCATCTTGGTAAATGCACTTCCGTTCCTGTTGCTCGTCATCTTCTTTGTTTGGATGAGCCGTGGCGTCAGCGGAATGGCTGCCGGAGGCGGTATCTTCAGCGTGGGCAAAGCAAAAGCACAGGTCTTTGACAAAGAAAAGAAAGACAAAGTTACTTTCAAGGACGTGGCGGGGCTTACCGGTGCCAAACAGGAGGTGCAGGAGATTGTCGCTTTCCTCAAAAACCCGAAGAAATATACCGACCTCGGTGGTAAAATTCCCAAGGGCGCACTCCTTGTCGGTCCTCCGGGTACAGGCAAAACCCTGCTGGCAAAAGCCGTGGCTGGAGAAGCCGATGTACCTTTCTTCTCTATGTCCGGTAGCGACTTTGTCGAGATGTTTGTCGGGGTCGGTGCCAGTCGTGTACGCGACCTCTTCCGCCAAGCCAAAGAGAAAGCACCCGCTATCATCTTTATCGATGAGATAGATGCTATCGGCCGTGCGCGTGGCAAGAATGTGATGACGGGCGGCAACGATGAACGTGAATCTACACTCAACCAGTTGCTTACCGAGATGGACGGTTTCGGTACCAATTCGGGCGTCATCATCCTTGCGGCTACCAACCGGGCAGATGTCTTGGACCCCGCTTTGCTGCGGGCTGGGCGTTTCGACCGGCAGATTCATGTCGAACTCCCGGATCTGCAGGAACGTAAAGAGATATTCGAGGTACATCTGCGCCCTATCAAAATTGATAACACAGTCGATGTTGATCTACTCGCTAAACAGACACCCGGCTTCTCGGGCGCAGACATAGCCAACGTCTGCAACGAGGCTGCACTCATCGCTGCCCGCAACAACCATAAGAGAGTCGGAAAACAGGACTTCATGGATGCCGTCGACCGTATCGTCGGCGGTCTGGAGCGCAAAACGAAAATCCTTACCGAGGACGAGAAACACTCTATAGCCTACCACGAAGCAGGACATGCCACTATCTCGTGGATGCTCCGCTGGGCTAATCCCCTGGTCAAGGTAACTATCGTGCCGCGTGGTGCCGCTCTCGGTGCCGCATGGTATCTCCCGGAAGAACGGCAACTGACCAACGAAGAGCATATCCTCGACGAACTATGCTCCCTCTTGGGCGGACGGGCAGCCGAGCAACTCTTCCTGCACCAGACTTCTACCGGTGCGCTCAACGACCTTGAGCGGGCTACCAAACAGGCGTATGCTATGGTGGCGTACTACGGTATGAGCGACAAACTGAAAGATGTCAGTTTCTACGACTCTACAGGACGTTACGACTATGGTTTTGCCAAACCCTATTCTGACAAAACGGCAGAACTGATTGACAAAGAAACAACCGCTATCATCGCAGAGCAGATGGCGCGTGCACGCAAAATCCTCGAAGAGAATGCCGAAGGACACCACCAAATAGCACAACTGCTCATTGAGAAAGAGGTCATCACTTCCGAAGATGTGGAGCATATTCTAGGTCCCCGTCCGTGGAAAAGCCGTGGCGATGAAATCATTGAGGCTAACGAGAAACAGGAACAACAGGAACAGAAAACTGCGGCAAAGAAAAACAATGCCGGCACCGAAAACAAAACGGATAATGCGGACAATAATACAACACCAAATACTACCGACAATGAAGAAACTAATGCTTAGTATTGCGTTGCTTGCTGCAACGCTTACAGTTTCGGCACAGCAGCCCGAACCGCTGCAACGCGACCCGAATGTCCGTTACGGGCAACTGGACAACGGACTGACCTACTATATCTGCCACAACGAGCAGCCAAAACAGCGTTGCGAGTTCCATATCGCACAGGCGGTCGGAGCCGTGCTGGAGGAGGACAACCAGAATGGTCTGGCGCACTTCCTGGAACACATGGCATTCAATGGTACGCAGCATTTCCCCGGCAAGGGTATTATTGAGTACTTCGAGTCGGTGGGCGTGAACTTCGGCGGAAACATCAACGCCTACACCTCTATCGATGAGACCGTTTACCGCCTCTCCGATGTGCCTACCTACCGCGAGGGAATTATCGACTCCGCTTTGCTGGTGTTGCACGATTGGGCGTGCGGACTGCTCTTAGAGGGCGACGAGATTGATGCCGAGCGCGGTGTCATCCGTGAAGAGTGGCGTACGGGGCGCACTGCCGACCGCCGCTTGTGGAAAGAGATACGTGCCAAGAAATACCCCGGCAGCCAATATGCCAAACGCGATGTGATTGGTGATACCGCCGTTATCAACAACTTTGCCTACGATGCTCTCCGTGCCTACTACCACAAATGGTACGGTCCCGACAACCAGGCGATCATCGTCGTGGGCGACATCGATGTCGATCAAATCGAGCAGAAGATCAAAGCCCTTTGGGCAGATGTACCCGCACGTGAGAACCGTGGCGAGCGTCCGCTATACACCGTAGAGGACAATACTGCCCCACTGGTCGCCATTGCGCTTGACCCCGAGGCGCAAAGCACACGTATCGAACTGGAGTACAAGCACCCCCAAATCCCTGCCGAGTACAGGAATACGATGCCCGCTTATATGCAGATGGTTATTGCCAACCTCATCACGGATATGATGGACAACCGCTTCGAGGAACTATCGCTCAATCCCAATGCCTCTTTCCAAGGCGCAGGCTGCTACTATGGTGAGATTGTGAAACTCAAAGATGCTTTCGTGGCGGTTTCTATTCCCAAGGAGGGGCAAGAGACCACTGCTCTCCGCGACCTGCTCCTGCAAGTGGAGAAAATGCACCGATATGGTTTTACCAATGCCGAGTTGGAACGTGTGAAAACTGAGTATCTCAACTCTATGGAGAAAGCCTACAACGAGCGCAACAACCGTAAGAACATCGCTATTGCGCGCGAGTGTATTCGCAACTTTGAAGACCACGAGCCTATGCCGGGTATCGAATGGGAATACAATTTTGCCAAACAGGCTCTCCCTATGATAGATCTGGCTTCGGTAAACGAAATAGCCAAACAATTCATTGATGACAAACCTACCATCGCCATCACAGGTCCGCTCAAAAAAGGCGTGAATATCCCTACCGAGGAGACAATCCTTTCGCTGCTCAAAGAGGTAGGAACAATGGAGATAGAGGCTCCAAAAGAGGAGATAATCAATACCGAGTTGGTCAAGAAAGCACCCCGTGCAGGCAAAATCAGGAAGACGACCACCAATGCCGACTTGGGAACCACCGAGTGGACGCTCTCCAATGGCGTGAAAGTGGTTATCAAACCTACCACATTCAAACAGGACGAGATTCTGCTCAATGCCTTCTCACAAGGCGGTTTGTCGCTTGTCGCTACCGAAGACCTCCCCTCTGCCGACCTCGCTACTGATGTGGTCAGTATGATGGGATTGGGCGATTTCTCCCGTACCGACCTGCAAAAAGCCCTTGCCGGCAAGACGGTCAGCGTGGATGCGTCTATCGGTGCTTATTCCGAGAGTATGAGCGGCTCTTCGTCTGTCAAAGACCTCGAGACGATGCTCCAACTGGTGTACCTGCTGTTCACCGCTCCGCGCTATGACAAAGAGGCTTACCAGACACTCATCAGCCTTTTGCACAACCAACTGCTCAACAAGGACAAGAACCCGAAAGCCGTCTTTGCCGACTCGGTTTCCGTTATGGGCAGCAACCACTCCGAGCGTACTACACTCTGGAATGTAGAGACGTTGGACAAGGTTTCGCTGGATAAGGCACTGGCTGTTTACAAAGCACGCTTTGCCAACCCCGCTGACTTCACCTTTGTCTTTGTGGGCAATATCGACCCTGCCGACAAGGCAACGCAGAAACTCATCAGCCAATGGCTTGGCGGACTGAAAACCTCCAAACAGCGTGAGTCGTTCCGCGACAACGAGGTGCGTACCCCGCTCGGAGTTCTCAAAAACTATTTCACCCGCAAGATGGAAACCACTACCGCTTCCAACCGTATTCAGTACACTTCGTATGAGATGCCTTATACCTTGGCAAACGACTTGAATATGGAGATGATTGGGCGCATACTTTCTACCCGCTATCTCGAATCTATCCGTGAGCGCGAAGGCGGTTCATACGGCGTCGGCTGCTACGGAACGATGGATTTGCGCCCTGTCTCGCGTGCAAGACTGATAATGCAGTTTGATACCGACCCCGTCAAACAGGAGAAACTGATGAGCATCATCCACGAGGAAGTGGATACGATTGTAAAGAACGGACCTCTTGCCGTCGATTTGGCTAAGGAAAAACAATCCATGCTCAAGGACTTCGAGGAGGATGTCGAGAAGAACGGCTATTGGTCAAGTATTATCTATCTGTACTATACCTATGGTCTGAACTATATTGCCGACTATCAAAATGCCGTCAATGCCATTACTGCAAAGACCGTCCAAAGCACGTTGCGTGATTTGGTCAATGCCGGTAATATGTTCGAGGTTGTGATGGTTCCCGCCGAGGAATAACATTCTCCTGTAATATAAAAGAAACGCCCTTGCTCGTTTTGAGCAGGGGCGTTTCTTTTATTATGAATCGGTGTGTAAAAATACAGGTGGATATCAGGTGGATAACGGGTGGTTAGGTAGTGGTCAGTCCTTTCTCCTGTGCTAACCGGAGCAGGTATTCTTTGGCGGCGGTGTAGTCGTTGGGGATGATGCCGTCCAGAATGGCATCTTTGATTGCCGATTTGAGTTCGCCTACCGTGGCACATGGCGGCAGGTTGAGCAGTTGCATAATCTCCTCGCCGCGTACGGGCGGTTGGAAATTGCGGATACGGTCGCGCTCCTCCAACTCTACCATCTTTTGCCGTACCAACTCATAGTTGCGGTGGAAACGTGCCACCTTGTCTGCATTGCGGGAGGTGATGTCTGCATCGCAGAGGAGCATCAGATCGTCGATGTCGTCGCCTGCCTCGAATAGCAGACGTCGCACGGCAGAGTCGGTAACGGTGTCTTCGATCAGGTTAATCGGGCGCATATGCAGATCCACCATCTTGACCACATAGTCCATCTTCTCGTTCTGCGGCAGTTTCATACGGCGGAAGATTTTGGGTATCATGCGTGCGCCTATGTAGTTGTGGTTACGGAATGTCCACCCTGCTTGCGGATCCCATGCTTTGGAGCGTGGCTTGCCAATGTCGTGCAGGAGGGCTGCCCAGCGCAGCCATAGTTTGTCTGACTTCATCGCCACATTGTCAAGCACTTGCATCGTATGGAGGAACACATCTTTATGCCCTTTCCCCTCTTTTATTTCCACGCCTTTTAGGGCTGCCAGTTCGGGAAAAATAATAGGCAAAAGCCCTGTTTTGTCCAGCAGCAGCCACCCTACCGACGGGCGGCGCGAGAGCATAATCTTGTTTAGTTCGTCGGCGATACGCTCACGGGTGATGATACGGATACGCTCGCGGTTGCGCTCAATCGCCTCGAAGGTAGTCAGGTTGAGCGAGAAACCGAGTTGGGTAGCAAAACGGATCGCACGCATCATACGGAGCGGGTCATCGGAAAAGGTGATGTCGGGGTCGAGTGGGGTACGGATGATACACTGCTCCATATCCTGTATGCCGCCGAATGGGTCAAGCAGTTCACCGTACCACTCTTTGTTCAGACAGATAGCCAGCGCATTGATAGTGAAGTCGCGGCGGTTCTGGTCTTCCTCCAAGGTGCCGTCCTCCACGATAGGATTGCGGGAGTCGTGTTGGTAACTCTCGCGGCGGGCACCCACAAACTCCAGTTCGAGGTCGTGCTTCTTTACTTGTGCCGTGCCGTAGGTACGGAAGACGCTCAAGTGCGCTCCTTTGCCCAACCGTTTGGCAACCGCTTCCGCCAGACGGATGCCGATGCTCACTTCCTTGTGTTCCGCAGTCTGTGTCTGTATGGCATCGCGGCGCACGACAACGATGTCGATGTCGGTGCTCTCGCGGTGAAGTATCAGGTCGCGCACCCAGCCGCCGATGACGTAGCAGTCGAGTCCGAGCCGGTCGGCTTCTTCGCCTACAAGGTGCAGGATGGGTTGTTCTATTTTCGGGTCTTTGATAAGCATCATCGGTAAAAATGCGTAGTCTTTTATTCGTACAAATTGTATATTCGCAGGTCGTCAGACGTGGTTTTAATTTGCCTGATCTTCATTTTGGGTGCAAAGTTACGACAATATGCGGAAATATGCAATACCTGTTTGGAAGCATAAATCCGTATGAAGAGAGTGAAACAATGGAAATCCTCAAAAATAGGTAGTGATTTTAGGTGGAATAAAACCTTAAAGTACGCAATACCTCGTAGAAATGCACGAAAAATTATCCTATTTTTGTGTAATTGTTGTGTATACGAGAATAATATTGTACTTTTGCAACGTTTTTATTGCTTAAATAATACATAATGTGCGAGAAAAATACAACATTATTATAACAAATGCTAATAACAATGAAATCAAAATTCCTATTGGCACTGATGTGTACAATAGCGGGTGCAGGCAGTATGTTTGCACAAGCGCAGTGGGGCTACAACCTGCTGCAGAACCCTTCTCCCGACACGGAGACACAATTTACAGGCTGGACGAAATCCGGCAACGGCTCATGGCAACTCTCAGATGGCTATGTGCAGTCATCGCTCAATGAGTCCGTACTTACACAGACGGTGGACCTTGCGGAGAAAGGCTTTTCCGCAGACGATTTGGCACAAGCCAAGTTGCTGGTATCCGTGCGTTATGAGATTCTTAAATACGGTCGTGCGGGCAGCGGTATATGCCGTGCGATGGTCGTTTGCCTCAATGCGGCAGATTCTCCGTTAGACACGCTCTATGCGGTGAACAAAACACAATTCGATGCTGTCGATGTGCCGCCCACAGCAGCCGTTGCAATGTCCTCTTTGCCGGCAGGGGTCTCCAAGTTGCGCTATGAACTGCATGGCAAGGATCATAAGTATTGGGCTGGAAATTATGGTCCCCGTTTCACGGATATGGGTGTGGCACTTTGCCGTCTCGCCGATACGTACAGTGCCTCTGTCGATCCGGCTATGGGCGACAGCATCGCGCTGAGCAAGACGGCAGGCATCGCGCTCGGTGACACCATTACGGTTACTGCCAAATATTCGGAACACCCGATTCTGAGCCTTTCCACCAATACCCTCCAGCAGATTGAGGGCAACAAAATCATCTGCCGTGGTAGCGATATGGTGGTGAGCGCGCATTTGGCATATTCTCACGCCATTACAGCGGATGTGGAGCATGGTACCTTGACCGCCTCTCCCGCTGCGGCTATGATGGGAGACACCATCACGCTCAACAAGACATTGGATGAGGGATGCACTTTTGGTCAATATATCGCTACACCCGACGTGAAATGGATAGACGGCAACCGCTTCGTCATGCCCGACGAAGATGTTACTATCCGTTGGGTTTTATATCAAACACACACCGTACCGTTCTTCGAAGGCTTTGAGGAAAATAACACGCAAGGTCAAGCGGTTGCCGGCTGGTGGCAAGAGAGTGAAAAAGGAGATTATGTATGGCTTGCCAACTCTACTGAAACCTCTGACAACCGCCGACCTTATGCCGGTCAATGGAATGTCACCCTCAGGTATAACAATACCGATTGGCTGTTTACCAAGATTACATTGGAGACAGGCAAACGCTATCTTTTCTCCATATATGCACGGCAAAACACCTATACGACAGCCGATGCCAACATAAGCGTATATCTGGGCAATGACACCCGAAAGGATGCTATGACTACGAATATCATGCCCCAAACAGGTGTGGTATCTGGCAACTACCAGCAACTGACAGCCGCTTTCTCTGTACCGGAAACCAAAGACTACGTCTTGGGAATACGTGGAGAAATCGCTTTTTCTCCTATGTATCTGAGTATTGATGACATCCGTATTACGGAGATTCTGCCCCATGCTGTTACATGCGTCTCCTCGGAAATAGGCACGTTCAGTGCCGACCGTACATCGGCTTATGCCGTAGATACGGTTACTCTGTCGGCTGTCATTCCGCAGGGATATACCCTGTCGCGGTATATCGCCACGCCCGACGTGAAATGGATTGACCGCAATCGCTTTGTTATGCCCGATGAGGAGGTTGTCATCCGTATGGAAACAGGACGCCTCTACAGCGTACCGTTCTTCGATGGCTTCGAGGAGAACAACGGGCAAGGTCGCCCTGTAACCGGCTGGTTGCAGCAGAGTGTCAGCGGCGACTCGGTATGGACTGCCAACTCGACGATGACCGACTATAATCGCACCCCGTTTGCCGGTCAGTGGAATGCCATACTGTACGATAACAACGCTGATTGGCTGTTGAACCACTTTGCCTTGGAGGCGGGAAAAGAGTACCGCCTGAGCCTGTATGCACGCCAATCTAGTAGTTCTTCGGGAGCATACCTGAGAGCCTACCTGGGCAATCAGGCAACTCTCGACTCGCTGAAGACTATTGTCATTCCCTCTTCCTCTGTTAAGAACGGAGGCTATCAGTTGTTTACCGGCACTTTCACGGTGTCGGAGAGCGGGGTCTATGTTTTGGGAATTCAAGGTCGAGGCTATTCGTCCAATCATCTCAGCATAGATGACATCCGTCTTACGGAGAATGTATCTCATACTGTCCAAACAGCCGCTTCCGAGTCCGGTACGATTATACTCAACAAGACCCTGGCAATGTGCAGCGACACTATCCGGCTGAGCCGCACTATGGCGGAGGGCGAAGTCTTCATACGCTATACGGTCAATACGGCATTGCAATGGCTCAACGACACCGCTTTCATAATGCCCGATGAGGATGTCATTGTCGGCATGACCGTACTGCCTACTCATTCTCTCCCCTTTGTCGAAGGCTTCGAAAATGGTAATACCGACCAGGAAACCGTGGCAGGTTGGTTGCAACAGCGTGAAAAAGGAAATGGCGTATGGAGAGCCAACTCTACCCAAACAGACTACTATCGCACCCCGTACGAAGGGCAATGGAATGTTACCCTTAAGTTTGGCAACACCGCTTGGCTGTTCAACAAAGTGCAGTTGGAGGCTGATACCGAATACGATATGTATCTCTTTGCCCGCCAGAACCAAAGCAACAAGTCTTATGCCAACCTGCGGGCGGCACTCGGCAACGATGCCGACAAAGACGCTATGAATCTGGAGATCCTGCCTGCAACGGGACTGACCAACGGAGACTATCAACTGCTGCACTGCCGTTTCTCTGTTCCTGCAAGCGGGAAATACGTGCTGGGTATTCGTGGGGAGGTTACCCGCGAACCTATGTATGTGAGCATCGACGACATTCATATCCAAAAGCGTATGCCGCATACTATCCGAACAGCCAATTCCGAGTTGGGTACGCTCACGCTGAGCAAGACGGAAGCATACGTAGGAGACACCGTCTCGGTAGAATGTACTATGAACGACGGGTGCTATTTCCGTGCCTTTACTGCCACGCCGAGTGTGAAATGGATCGATGCTAAACGTTTCATTATGCTTGGTGAGGATGTTACGATTGGTATCGACGCCGTTCTGCCACACGCCATTCCCTTCTTCGAAGGCTTTGAGGAGGGCAATAAGCAAGACGAACCGATAGCCGGTTGGGTAGTACAGAGTACATACGGTTCAGATTGCTGGAAAGCCAATACGAAATATACCGATTGTAACCGTACACCGTATGCCGGCAACTGGAATGGTACACTGCGTTATAACAATGATTGCTGGATGTTCAATGCCCTCGTGCTGGAAGCAGGCAAAGACTATATCCTGTCTTTCCGCGCACGGCAAGACAAAACTACCGGTGCGGAAGTCAGTGCCAGTCTGGGGTCCGCATGCCATAAAGACTCTATGAAGATACAACTCATGAAAAATCAGAGTCTGGTCAATGGCGATTACCAACCGGTCGTTGCCCGCTTCTCTGTAAAGACCTCGGGCAACTATGTGCTGGGTATCCTCGGCTATGCCAACCTGACCTCGACATATATGTCCATAGATAATATCCGTATTGAGGAGTGTACCACGCAATATACGCTTACACCCGCTGCCAACGAAGGCGGTTTGCTGACCCTTAGTGCAGGCACGGCTTATCCGTGTGATACCATTACCGTGCGCCGTACTATGAACGACGGATATGCTTTCTGCCGCTACAACACCAATATCCCTGTACGCTGGCTTACCGATAGCACGTTTGTCATGCCCGATGAGAATATCACCCTCGATATGACCACCTTGCAGGCAAAACCTGTCCCCTTCTTCGACGGCTTTGAGCAGGGCAACCAACACCGGCAATCGGTGGCAGGATGGCTTGTAACGGCCTCTGAAGCCAATATCTATTGGCAGGCAGACAACACTCGCACTCCCTATGAAGGCGCATGGACGGCTTACTTCAGTGCCTACGGAAGCAACAGTTGGATGTTCAATGCCCTCACCTTGGAAGCAGGCAAAACCTATACGGTTTCTATCCATACCAAGCAGACGGTTCCCGCAACAAAATCTACGGCACAGACCTTGCGCATTGGCTTGGGAAGCACCTGCAATGAAACGGCTATGACTACCGAACTCGTTCCTACCTTGGTTGTTTCGGACACACTGTATCAGACCATAGTGGCTGACTTCACCGTACCGCAGACCGCTACCTATGTGCTGGGTATCCGCGGCTATGCCGTGTCCGGATATGGTATCGTGCTGGACAACGTGCGCGTAGCAGAGAAAAGCAATACCCAATATGCTATCGCTGTCGCCGACTCGGTATTCGGCAGTCCAGTAGTGCCTTCTTCCGCTGCTATGGGAGACACCATAGCCGTGAGCCATACCATTGACCCCGCATACCTCTGCATATCATATAGTACGGATAAAACGGTTCGCTGGACTGACCCACGCCATTTCATTATGCCCGATGAGACGGTTACGGTCAGTATGCAGGCGCTCAAAGCAAAGACCATCCCCTTCTTCGATGGCTTTGAAGAGGGCAATACCGACCGGGGAATCGTGACGGGTTGGCTGCAACAGAGTGAAAATGGTAGTGGCGTATGGAGAGCCAACTCCACCAAAACAGACTACAATTGTACCCCGTACGAAGGACAATGGAATGTAACATTGGGCTATGATAACACCGATTGGCTGATGCAAGGCTTTGCCTTTGAAAAACGCAAAGCCTACAGGGTCTCGCTCTATGCGCGTCAGGATGACCAATATAAATCGGATGCCACCATCAGCATTTGTCTTGGTTCGGAACTGGACAAAGACTCTATGACTGTCCAACTCTTGCCTCAAACGGGTATCATCAATGGCGATTACCAACTGCTGGAAACCGCTTTCTCCGTGCCTGCTACCGCTTCCTATGCATTGGGTATTCGCGGCTATATCAGTTCCGGCCCGTATTATCTGTCCATTGATAATATCACAATTGAGGAAATACCCGTAGAGGAGGTAACGCCCCATGTAAGTGCTACATCGCTCAACCTGCCGGGGGCGGACGAAACGGCTGTCCGCAACGCCCTGTCGGCACTTACGCTCACTGCCGTCGATGCCCGGGATAGTGTCGTCTATACCTTTACCAACAAAGCAGACATCTGGACGATTGATTGGAAACTCAAAGAGGCTACCTGTTCACTGCTCTCTGCCGACTTGCCTGTCGGCTACATCTTTGCCAACGACACCGAGACGGTTCACGTCACTCTCGAGAATGTCGGCACGGGCGTACACAACGCAACGGCTAACACCCTGCAGGTATATCCCAACCCCGCAACAGACCATATCCGTGTAGTGGGTGCCGGAGACCGCATCGCTGTCTACGATCTCGCCGGACACGTAGTGCTTACGCTGCCCGCAGCAGACCACACCGCTATCGACATCACTATGCTGCCCGCAGGCGTCTATATGCTCCGCTCTGCCGACCAAGTCGCACCCTTGATTGTAAAGTGATTGTAAAATAGCCCGTTAGTGAAATAGTCTGTTAGGGAGATATATCACACCCCCAAGAAAGGAGACTGCCTGACCAAATGTAGGCAGTCTCTTTCTTTTATTTTTTATTCTATCATTCTATTTTTTTTCTGTTCCCGTCGCAGCCGTATTCGGCTGCTTTCTGTGCATATATTTGCTGTATTCCCCGCTTGCCCGCTAAGTAACCGGATAGAATGTAAAATTATACAGGATATGCTTTACCTGCGCTGTAATACCAATTACGTAGAAAAGACGTAGAAAAGACGTAGAAAGGACGTAGAAAGGACGTAGAAAGGACGTAGAAAGAATGGGTATTTACAAGGCGTTTACCCGGCAGTTAGCACTTAAATCAACAATGCAGCGCGGCGCGTGTTGCGCCGCAAAACAAGGTTTTGATGGTTTTGTTTTATAAATTATTATTTTCTTTTATCAATTTTCTTCCATTTTTCTTGCCGCTTGCGGCATAGGAGACATTTGCTGCCAATTCATAGGTGATCGTTCGCAAATAATAGCACCGTGATTATGCACTACTTCCGCTGAGTTCAAACACCCTAAAAGGCAGAAAAACAACGAAAAGGCGAAATATATTTGCAGGATTGTATTTTTTTATGTAACTTTGCACGCTTTTCGTAAATGTTGAGCAATAATTATTTATTTTTCTAACCCGGGCAGGCGATTCGAGTAGTCGTAGCCCACAAAACAAAAGTCTAAATGGCAACAAAGATTCGTTTGGCTCGTCATGGTCACAAAGACTATGCTTTCTACCACATCGTAGTAGCAGACAGCCGCTCGCCACGTGATGGCAAAATTATCGAACGTATCGGTTCTTTCAACCCCAACACCAATCCGAGTGCAGTAATCCTCAATTTTGAGCGTGCATTGTATTGGTTGAACGTAGGTGCAGAGCCGACCGACACCGTACGTAACATTCTCTCCGGTGAGGGTGTGCTGCTGATGAAGCACCTGAACGGCGGTGTAGCCAAAGGCGCATTCAGTCAGGAAGAGGCGCAGAAGCGTTTTGACGCTTGGAAGGCTCAGAAAGACGCTAAAAACGGCAAAATCAGCCAAGCAGAGGCCGACAAGAAAGTAGCCGCTGCCAAGGCACTTCTCGCACAAGAAGTAGAGGCTAACAAAGCAAAGGCTGCCGAGGTGGCAAAGAAACGCCAGGAGGCTGCTGACGCACTGGCTGCCGCAGCAGTTGAGGCTGCTAAGGAGGCTGCTGACGCTCAGACTCCTGCAGAGAACGCAGCAGAGTAATCCCGCAGGGGATATGCGCTGCAACAAAATAAGTTCAGAACGTGAGTTTTGAACTTATTTTGTACCAATACTAACTAATCAACCAACATCTTCCGGAATATATTTCCGTTGTCTGACCCGTTTCTTGCTTTTTATGGATACTCAAGATAATACCATCTCATTATACCGGCGAATGGCGCAACGCCTCCACGCACATCGCGTGTGGTTCTATTGGTCTGTACCCGTTTGCTTTGTGGTAGTTCTCGTCATTATGCTTTTTGTCCCGAAGACTTATCAGAGCAGTTGGAGCCTTGTGGTAGAGGATCAGCGTGCCATTGACGGCGACAGGACGCTTACTATCAACACCCCGGAGCAATATGACTTGGGGTTATTCCAGACGCGAAACAGCATCAATGAATACAGTTATAGCGATTTGGTTACTTCGTCTCAGTTGCTCAAATTGCTTTTTGCTGCTCCTGTCAGTACATTGGACGGACAGTTTGAAGGCTCCTATTCGGATTATATCAACCATTATATGCACAAGCCGGTTTTTCAACGTATGAAAGGCAGTATTGTGCGTTTGTTCCGGCGAAAACCCAAAGGTGCGCCCCTTCCCTCCGCAACGAGCGGGGAAGTATATCTGACACCTTGGCAGGCGGCTACTATGGAGGTAATGCGCCGGCAGATAACTTGTACGCATGACAAGCGTACGGGTATTGTGAAGATAGATGTGGAAACGCAAGACCCGCTGGTGAGTGCGCAGGTTGCCAAGCATATGGAAAATCAACTGGAAGCCTTGATTATTGGCTACCAGACGCAAAAGATAGAGAGTGTACTCAATCATATAGACACGCTGACTCTCCAAGCGGAAAACGAATGGAAAGAGGCGGTGCGCACCCATTCGACCAACGCGGACACCTACAAACAGATATATGACTCGTTCCGCCGGCAGCAGGTGGTATATCAGGCGCAGATGGTGGTGCGTAAGCCGTTTGTCGTCTTGTCGGAACCGACTATTGTTTATGAAAAGACCGGTCCGCACCCATTGCGGACAGCCGTTCTCGTTACGATAGTATATGCCTTGCTCCTGGCAGCGTGGTTCTGCCGCCGTGAGTTGGCGGAGATACTATAGCAAAAACATTCCTTTGCGATGATGCTCAATGTATCCATCGTCTTGTATCATCCCGATTGGGCAGGCGAAGTAATTCCTCTGGTGGAGGAGTTACTTCGTATCGTATATGTGCATACCATCTATTTGGTGGATAATTCGGAGACAGAGGCGGACAAAGAAACTTTGCAACTATTGTCAAATGACCGGGTACACTATGTGTTTACAGGGGAGAATGTCGGATATGGCAGGGGACATAACATCGCCCTGCGGGAAAGCATCTATGACGGAATAAAATACCACCTTGTGCTGAATTCGGATATACTGTTAAAGGCGGAGGATATAGATTCATTGTGTGCTTTTATGGAGACCCAACCTCTGGTGGGGCAACTGATGCCACGGGTGGTGTATCCCAATGGAGAAATACAATATCTCTGCAAACTGCTGCCTACGCCGTTGGATGTGTTCGGCAGGCGTTTTCTGCCCAAGCGTTGGACGGCAAAACACAATGCACGGTACGAACTGCGTGCCACGGGGTATGACAAGCCGATGAATGTGCCTTATCTGAGCGGTTGCTTTATGCTGCTTCGTACGGAAGCGGCATTAAAGGCTCGGCTTTTTGACGAGCGGTACTTTATGTATCCCGAGGACATCGACATGACCCGCACCATTCATCGCGACCGGCTGACGCTCTATTATCCTGCGGTTACCATTGTACATAACCACAAAAAAGGCTCATACCATAGTATGCGCCTTCTGTGGATTCACATTGTGAATATGTGCCGTTATTTCAATAAATGGGGTTGGTTCTTTGATAAGGAACGGACAGCCTTTAACCGGCAGTTGCTAAATGAATTAGGGCTAAAATAATTCCCCTAATTTCTTTAATTTTTCTCGCACTGCATAAGCGGGTGTGCGGGTGTATAGTAACTTATGCCGTCATCAGGCGGTAGCCGAGATATACGGCATAGATAAGTAGCAGGATGGCACCATGCCACCGGCGTATCTCGTGTTTCTTGTTGGTCATTACGAATATCCAGACCAGGAAACAACCGAGTGCTGCCATCAGGCTGTCCAAGATGAACCCGTCGTAGGCAGGCAACGGGGCGATGGTGGCACTACAGCCGAGAATAAAGAATACATTGAATATATTGCTTCCGATGACATTTCCGAGAGCAATATCGCAGTTTTTCTTCGCTGCCGCCATCAACGAGGTGGCTAATTCGGGCAGCGAAGTGCCGAGTGCCACGATGGTCAAACCGATGATAGATTGGCTTACTCCTGCTACTGTGGCGATATGTACGGCACTCTTGACAATCATCTCGCCGCCAACAACCAAACCGAGCAAGCCGACCAGAATCAGCAGAACGGCTTTGCCGGGATGCATAGGCTTGATATCGTCGTTGCCGTCGGCATAGTCTTTGGCATGACGCAATGTATAAACGATATACAACACGAATATGACCATCAGTACAATACCTCCCCAGCGCATAATACCATTGCAGCAAAGACCCGAAACAAGGACGAGTACCCCCGCCAGACATGCAAGTGGTATGTCCACTTTCCTGCTTGTAGCCTGTGAGGCAATCGGGTAGAGCAGTGCCGTACTGCCGAGGATGAGAAATACATTCAAGATATTGCTTCCGAGGATATTCGTGATAGCCAAGTCGGTGGAATGGTCTGATACCGAGACCATATTCACCACAAACTCCGGCATACTCGTTCCCATTGCCACAATAGTAAGCCCGATAACCAAGTTGCTGACGTGGAAACGTTTTGCCACACCGCCGGCACCTGCTACAAGCCAATCGGCACCATATATCAGCAGTACGAACCCGACTACAATCAATGCACCGGCCACGATCCAACCGCCCGTCTGCATCCATGTGTTGAGAAAATCAAACATAGTAGTATATATTTTTATACGTTAAACAAGAAATGCATAATATCGCCGTCTTGTACGATATAATCTTTGCCCTCAATACCGAGTTTGCCGGCGGCACGGCACGCCGCTTCGCCGCCAAGAGTGATGAAATCATCGTATTTGATTACCTCCGCACGAATGAAACCGCGTTCAAAGTCGGTATGGATAACGCCTGCACATTGCGGGGCTTTGCTGCCGGCTTTGAACGTCCAAGCACGCACCTCGTCGCTACCGGCGGTTAGGAATGTACGGAGATCCAACAGGGCATAAGCGGCTTTGATAAGTCGGTTTACCCCCGACTCTTTCAGTCCGATCTCTTCAAGGAACATCTGACGCTCTTCGTAGGTCTCGAGTTCGGCAATCTCGCTTTCGATTTTGGCTGCGAGGACAAGCACTTGTGCATTCTCGTTCTTGACGGCTTCTTTCACTTGTTCTACATACTTGTTGCCGCTGACTGCTGAACCCTCGTCCACATTGCAAACGTACATCACGGGTTTGTTGGTGAGCAGAAACATCTCTTTGGCAGCCAGTTCCTCTTCCTTGTTGTCCAATTCCACAGAGCGGGCGTTTTTGCCGGCAGAGAGGGCTTCTTTGTATCTATACAGCACCTCCAAGGCTATTTTTGCCTGTTTGTCGCCGCCTGCTTTGGCTTGTTTCTCGGTCTTCTGAATACGTGATTCTACGGTTTCCAAGTCCTTGAGTTGCAACTCGGCATCAATGATTTCCTTATCGCGCACGGGGTCAACAGAACCGTCCACATGCACTACGTTTTCGTCGTCGAAGCAGCGCAGCACGTGGATGATGGCATCGGTCTCGCGGATGTTGGCAAGGAACTTGTTGCCCAGCCCTTCGCCCTGACTGGCACCTTTCACCAAACCGGCAATGTCCACAATCTCCACCGTTGTAGGTATGACACCGCGCTCGGGGTGGCATAGTTCGCCGAGTTTGATGAGCCGCTCATCGGGTACGGTGATGACGCCTACGTTGGGTTCTATAGTACAGAAAGGAAAGTTTGCCGATTGTGCCTTGGCGTTGCTCAGGCAGTTGAAAAGGGTTGATTTACCCACATTGGGCAACCCTACGATACCACATTGTAATGACATATTTCTATTTAGTTTTAATCAGCCGAAATGAGCCGCAAAGTTACGATTTTTTTTCGATATATACAATCTCATAAGAAGAACAAATCTCGTTGCCGTGTCGTTGCCGTGTCGTTGCCGTAAATGGCAATGCAAAACTATGCTTTTTCAATGACAGGTTTCCAGAATTCTTCGTACTCATATTTGTGCCAGGCGTGGCAGCCCATAGGCAGGTTTCCTGTACGGGCGTATAATTCTTTCGGGAAGCGGTCGAAGGCGAATTGCAATGCCTCTTCGGGGGTGGGTCTGAGGAGCGCATAGTCACTCAAAGCCAACAAACAGCCCCAGAAATCATCTTCATTTCCACGCCAACGGTTCAATACTTCGGCAGGCGTATTGCGGGTGAAGCGTAGTTGCAAGGCTTTGATAACCAACCACCGGTAGTTGCGTTTCCAAACAAGTGGTGAGGTCAGTATATGCCACAGGTTGAAGACAGGTTTCTTTCCATCGAAAAAGCGCATAAACGCAGGGATACTGCGCAGGCTGAAACCGCCGTTTCCCACACGCATCGACATCACAGGCGAATATACAGTTTGTTTGGCTTTGCCTATATTCGGCGCACCGATGTATTCATAGCCTTGCGAACACCATTTGCTCAAATCGTCTCGGAAAACGAAAGCATCCGGCTGATAAACAAGTATATGCGAATACCCCCCCCGCTGGAAACAGGCGTAATATTCGCGCGAGAGACATAGTCGGTTATATCCGCTTATTCCTTTGAAAAACTCCGGTGCAAAACGCATTTCGTGTACGGCTAATCCATACTCCGCCCACAATGACTGAAATGCGGATGTGTCCAAATCGTCGGGAGCAACGAGATAGTGGTCGTACTTCCCAAGCACCTTGCAGCATTGCCGCAGGGAGATTTCTTCCCAACGGTCTGGAGTGCGATAGACGGGAATGACGACCGCTATTTTCATAGGTTGCATTGTTTCCGCCGGTAAACATTCATACCTATCACTGCGCAGCCGGTCATAGCAAACAGGGCAAAGCAGATCATAGACAGGATATTGCCTTTGTGGACGCTGTCGGGATCAAAAATCATTGCAAGGGTATGTGTGCCGGCTGGGATGACTGCGGCACGAAGCATATAGTCGGCACGCGCAATGGGCAGTTCTACATCCGGATTGCCGTCCTTGTCAAGTAAGTAGAGTTTCCACCCGTGCGGGTAATAAATCTCGGAGAATACGGCTATCCTGTTCTGCTCGTTCTGCGCCGTGTAGTCCAAGCGGTTGGGGGCATAGTGCGTGAGTGCAATCTTGTCCTCGTTGTATGCCATAAGGGGTGCAACATCGGGCAGATCTACATTCAGTTTGTCGGCAAACGACTTGTCAATAACCGCCATATTGCGGAGGTTGATTTTGCCGATGGCTGCTATCTCTTCGTTGGCATTGTCCACTACCTGTAGGTCATTGACAAACCAGCAGTTGCCCATTGCATACGGGTTTTCCACGGGCATCTGCTGTCCGTTTTGGAGAGGTACGATGGTGTACTTCATGTTGAGCATATTCAGTACGGGGAAGATACTGTCGGCATTGCAGGGCAGTTGGAAACCATAGGTTTGTGAGATGGTCTGCATCAGCGGGTTCATCTCGGGAGCGATATGCACATCTATCAGGTCTTGGTAACGACGCAGTTTGGCTGCCGAATAGCCGCCGATGGACTTGAGGTAATAGGAAGTGCGTGCCTCATTGAAGGTGTTGGTGGTGAGGTTGAGGACACGGAAATGGCTCTTGTCCTGTAGCAGTTCTTTCTCGTAAGGCAGCATCTTAAATGCCTTATCACGGTCTTTGGGCGAGACGAACAGGCTGTCATTGCAGAAACGTTTGTCCACCGTCCACATATCGGCTACGATGAGCAGTGTAAGGGCGAGACCGCAATAGAGGTTGAGGTTATGCACTTGCGGGCGGTTGTAGCGCATATAGGCATACACAAAGACTACGCCTGTACCCGGTAGAACAAAGAGCAGAGAACGCCACGCATCGCTGCGGAGCATAGCCGTACGCTGATCAAGAATAGCATTGTAGATCTGTTGTCCCACCTGCCCTTTCCATTGTGCATCGTAAGAGGAAGTTACATCAATACTGCCGCTCATAAGGGCTACGAACAAGCAGATAAAGCCTGTAACACCGCCTGCGATAAAGATACTATTGCGGAGATGCCTCCACGGGAGCGAACCGTCGGCAACAGTTTTGAGTGCAAGGAACCCGAGAAGCGGCATTGTGATTTCGGCTACAATAAGAATGCTCTCGACAGCGCGGAACTTATTGTATGCGGGGAAAAACTTAAAGAATAATTCTGTGAGCGGCATAAAATTATGCCCCCATGCGAGAAATACCGAGAACAGCGTGGCAACCAGTAACGCCCATTTGTACGGACCGCCTACGATGAGCAGACCCAACAGGAAAAGGAAACAGACAATGGCACCCATATATACAGGACCGCTGGTGAAGGCTTTTTCGCCCCAATAGGTGGGGGCTGACTGACAGAACTGCTTGGCTTGACGCGCAGGCACCTTCATTTTCTTCAGGTCTTGCTCCAATTGCGAATCCTTGCCAAGGTTATACCCGCTGGCACCGCCCATATAGTTCGGAATAAGGAATGTCATAGTCTCGTTGATACCATAACTCCATGCGGTGGCATAGTCGAGATCAAGTCCTTTGGTCTTGTTTGTGCCATCGGTGTCTTTGACCAGGTCGGAGTGTCCGCCGCGCATCGTCTCTTCGGCATATTCCTGATTGACAAACACATTCGCACTGCCCATACCCATGCCTACGGCAAACGAGGCAAAGAAAACGGCTGTTGCTATACCGAAATGTTTCCACTCTTTGGTTTTGGCGGCAGTCGCCAGTTCGGCAAAAAAGAAGATGCCTATCATCATGCAGATATAGTACGACATCTGCGGGTGGACGAAGAAACCGATATAGGTGAAGAACATCACAAGCAAGGCACCCCAACCGTATTGCTTGCGATAGGTAAGGATGAAGCCGACCACGACAAGCGTCATCCATGTGATAGAATAGCATTTACCGTGATGCGCTGCGGCAATGATGACAAAGAAATAACTGGACAATGCGATGGCGAATGCTCCAGCCAAACTCATCCATTTATCCACCTTGAAGGTACGTAGTAAGAGGAAAAATGCCAGCAAATAGAAAGGGAAAATAAAGAACGGATTGCGATTACCGGCAGATAGAATCCAACGTATCGGATATAGAATTGTATCGACCATATATCTACCATTCCCACCTATCTGATAGTTGGGCATACCGGAAAACATAGAGCCTGTCCAATAGGAATAATCACCGGTTTCCTGGTGATACCGTACGCTTTCTTGTACGGCTGCGGTTCCGTTGATGCTATCTCCGGCATACATCACTTTCCCTTGTACGGCAGGCCAGAAATAGATAACGGCAGCCAGAAGGAAGACTGCAAAGATCATCAAATAAGGTAAACAACGTTTGAAATTTGCTTGTATTTTCATAATCAGTATAATTTACTTGTAGAATGTTTTATGGGAAATAGGTATGATAGTGTTATACATATTGCTCTATATCATTGAACGAAGATTCAGCAAGTCTTGGCGCAGACGCTCCAAGATAGCGGTGGCACGCTGCTTGTTGTCGGACTGTTTGTTGTCGGTCTCCAGTTCGTGGCGAATAGCCTCTATACGAGTGATTTTCAGTTCGTCACGGATATATCTGATACGTTCAATCAGTTCTATATCCGATAGTTTGTAGTAGCGGTTTCTGTGTCCGTCTTTGCGCGGGCTGAGTTGCGGAAATTGGCTTTCCCAATAGCGCAGCGTGGAAGCGGGCAACCCTGTCCGCTCCATCACCTCGCGAATGGAGTAGAAACGGTCTTCCGGGGCGTACGGACTGTTTGCACTATGTTGTTGCTCGTTCACTTACTTGTATATTTTCAGTTTGCGTCCTGCGCGGATATTGTCGTTTTTCAGCCCGTTCCACGCTTTGAGTTGCTTGACGGAGCAACGGAATTTCTTGGCGATGCCACCGAGGGTGTCGCCGTTCTTTATGGTGTAGTAAGTAACGCCGTTCACGCGGTACGCCCCCGAGATGTCCGTTACCTTCGCCATATCTATCTCCGCGCGGCGGTTGTTGATCAGTTGGTCGGCTTTGTGGGCATAAATACTGTCCTGCTGTTCGATAAACAACCCTGCTTTCTCCGAGGGCAGGCAGAGTGCATACGATGTTCCGCCGGGGAGAATGTCGCGCACGTACTGCGGGTTGAGGCGGCGCAGTTCGTCCATCGGAATGTCCAATTTGGCAGATACCTGCTCCAAGTGCAGGCGGCGGGTGGTCTGAATGGTGTCAGTCAGCATGATCTTCTCCGGCGGCGCGGGGCAGATGCCATGTTCGTCGCTGTAGTTCATTGCATAGTTGGCGGCAATGAAAATAGGCAGGTAACTGCGGGTCTCGCGGGGCAGATAGGGATAGATACTCCAGAAATCACGCTTGCCTCCAGCACGGTGAATGGCTTTGCTCACATTGCCCGAACCGCAGTTGTAAGCGGCAATCACGAGGTTCCAGTCTTGAAACACATCGTACATTGCTTTGAGAAAACGGCACGCCGCCTCGGTTGATTTCACGGGATCCATACGTTCATCGACCAATGAGTTGATTTCCAGTCCGTAACGCTTGCCCGTGGCGGGCATAAACTGCCACAGACCGGCGGCACCCATATAGGAGTGCGCCTGCGGGTTGAGTGCCGACTCTATCACAGGCATCAGTTCCAGTTCATAAGGCAGACCGTATCTGTCCAATGCCTCCTCAAAGATCGGAAAATAGTACTCCGACATACGTTTCATACGCGCCACCTGTTTCTGCCCGCGTTGCACGTAGCGCAAGATAAAATTCTTGACTATCTGGTTATAAGGCAGTTCGACCACGCACGGCAGAGCCTGCAGACGGGCTTTATAGACTGAATCTGGCAGCACTATACTATCCTTGTATGCCACACATTCGGTGGTATCCAACCACCCCATTGCCCATTCCATCATACGGAAATCAATATCGGACAGGGTACTGTCGCTCCAATGTTGCGGGAAAACAATGGTTTGTCCGATGGTGTCCGCCATTGCTTCAATAATCTGCTCGATAGAGTCCATCTCCAAGGTGTCAATACGGAGTGTTTCTACCGAATCTACTATCTGCGGAGCGGGTTCCGAGGTAGGTTCCGCCTCGTTGGCATAAACCCACGTGCATAGCACACACAATATGAATAGGAAGTGTTTTCTCAAAATGTTATGGCTAATTTGACCTCCGCACTGCGTTGTTGCTGCAGGTCGTAGTAGATCTGCGGTTCCACGTTCAGTGTCAGGTCGGGTGAAATATCAAAATCAAATAGTTGGGCATCCACGTAGGCATCCACAAGCGAGAGCGCATAGACCACTATCGTGGCGACAATGCTCCAGTCGCGGTAGCGGCGATAGTTGCTTTGCCAGTTCTGAAGCGTCGAGGTGTACTTGCTTACGCCGCCGAGACGGTCGATGTCGTACCCCTCCGGCAGAATGGCATTGTAGGACTTCGACGGGTCGTTGGTCACCAATCCTGCCTGCGAGTCGTTGTATAGGTCGCGGTAGGCGGTTTTGTAACTGTTATATCGCGACTGGTTGAGCGAAATCGCATAGCCGCAGCCCATCAACCCGCCATAGACGATAGGCAGTTTCCAGTAACTGCCGTTGTATATCTGCCCCGCACCGGGGATAATTGCCCCGAGCCACACCGCTTTGAGTGCATCGGGGCGGCGGGACAGGTCCACATAGTAGCGGTACTCTCCATCGTCGGTAGTCGTTGTGTCGGGGGTATGGTAGATAGCATCATTCTGCGCCATCATTAGGCACGGAACCACGGCAAGCAATATGGTCAGCAGACGTCTCAATGCAAACGTTCCAATATCGAATAGAGGTCTTCCTCGCCGTTGAAAAATATGGTCAGTTTGCCGTCGGCAATCTTCACTTTTTTGCCGATAGCCTCGCCCAGTTGCTGTTCCAGTTGCAGATATTGCGGGTTGCTCTCTTTCTTGGCGGCTTTGGCTTTGGCGGGTTTCTGCGGTTTGTCCTCGCTGACCAACTGCTCCACCTTGCGCACGGACAACCCCTCGGAGAGAATACGCTGATAGAGGTCGAGTTGCTGCTCGGTGGATTGCGAACCGAGGATAGCGCGGGCGTGCCCCATATCAATCTTTTTCTCCTTGATACCCATCTGTATCTCGGCGGGCAGTTTGAGCAGACGCAGATAGTTTGCCACGGTGGCGCGTTTCTTGCCCACACGCTCCGACATACGCTCCTGGGTCAGTTGGTACTCGTCCATAAGCCGCTGATAAGCAAGGGCTATCTCGATGGCATCCAGGTCTTCACGCTGGATATTCTCGATCAGTGCCCATTCCATCACCTGCTCGTCTTTGGCGGTGCGGATATAGGCGGGAATGGAGTTGAGCCCCGCCATCTTCGACGCACGGAAACGCCGCTCGCCCGCGATAATCATATAGGTACCGTCATCGTTTTTGCGCAGTGTGATAGGCGAGATAACGCCGTGTTCGCGGATCGAATCCGCCAGTTCGGCAAGGGTGTCTTCGTCGAAGTTACGGCGCGGCTGGTCGGGGTTGGCAACTATCTTGCTCAGTTCCACCTCGCTGATACTGCTTCCGCCGTTGGTGTCCACATGCGTGGTATCAATTAGGGCGTCCAAACCGCGCCCGAGTCCTGTCATTTTTTTCATAATGCTCTGTGTTATTGCTGGCGTCGGATCAGTTCCTTTGCCAGAGAGATATAGTTTTGTGCGCCTTTGCTCTGCGGGTCGTATTCCAATACCGACATTCCGTGGCTCGGTGCTTCGCTCAGGCGGACATTACGCGAGATGACGGAGTTGAACACGAGGTCGCCGAAGTGGCGTTTTACCTCCTCGTACACCTGGTTGCTCAGTCGCAGACGGTTGTCGTACATCGTCAGCAGGAATCCTTCAATCTGCAACGACGGATTGAGTTTCGACTTGATGATCTTGATCGTGTTGAGCAGTTTGGCAATACCCTCAAGGGCGAAAAACTCGCACTGTACAGGGATGATCACGCTGTCGCTGGCGGTCAGAGCATTGACGGTGATCAACCCCAACGACGGAGAGCAGTCTATCAGAATATAATCGTATTCCGAGCGCACCTGCGACAATATATTCTTGAGCAACGTCTCGCGGTTGTCTATGTTGAGCATCTCTATCTCTGCGCCTACCAGATCGATATGGCTCGGTATCAAATAGAGATTCTCTACCGATGTCTGAACAACAGCCGTATGTGGGTCTATTCCGTTGATTAGGCACTCGTAAATCGTATTCTCAAGGTCGCGTATCTCAATGCCGAGACCCGACGAGGCATTAGCCTGCGGGTCAGCGTCCACGAGAAGCACTTTCTTGTTCTGCTGTGCCAAGGCGGCGGCAAGGTTGATCGACGTCGTGGTCTTTCCTACACCACCTTTCTGGTTTGCCAATGAAATAATTTTACTCATATATTCGTTTTATAATTTGTTCTGCATTGATGTCTCTGCACGCAAAATTATGGTAGCGGCAACAGTTGGTGCCGTGGCACGTACACGGGCGGCAGGCTAAATGGTCGAGTTGTACAATGTCTTTTCTATCCTGTTTCCACCCGGTAAAACCCAATTTCGGATGGGTGCCACACCATACACTCACGGCGCGTAGTCCGACCAACGAACTGAGGTGCTGGTTGGCGGAGTCCATACAGACCATACAATCCAGACGGCGCATCAGTTCCAACTCTTGCTCAAGCGGCAACCGCCCGGCGACACTCGTCGTGCGTGGGAAAACGCTAGCCCACTGGCGGAGCATTTCGCACTCTATCTGTCCCGCTCCGAACAGGAACAGCCGTGTATCGGCATCCTCCGACAGGCGGGCTATCACCTCTTTGGTTATCCTGTACGGCAGCATATTCGATTTCGATTTGGCAAAAGGGGCAATGCCGATCCATTTGCCGCATTTCTCGCCGAACTGCTCCTTCACCGCTTGGCGGGCGGGTTCGTTTACCGACAATGCGGTAAAACGGTCGTCGCTCTCTAATCCCGCTTTGCGGAAAGCGGCTTTGTACCGTTCAAACTCGGTAGGTAGCGGCTGCGACAGGCGCAAACCGCACACTGTGATGAGAAACTTTTTCCACCGCCCGTAGTCTACACTATAGGTGCGGCTTCCGTGTAGGCGGAAAAACACCCGTAGAAACCATGTGCGCGGCACTTTCTGCAGGTCAATCACCACATCTATCCTGTACTGCCTCAAGTCGCGATAGAGACGCGACAGACCCCCGAAAGAGGTCAGATCCGCCTCGTGAAAACGCACGTTGGGCAACCCGTAGTACATAGCACTCAAGCGTTTTTTCGCTACCACGATAAACTCGTCATCGGGGTGCAGGGCGCTCACCGATGCTATGACGGGCACCGTCATTGCCACATTGCCGAGCGTCGAAAAACGCAGTACTAAATACGTCATAAACGTTAATTATCGTGTAATTAGACGTTAATTATTGGTAAAAAACATAAATAAAATGTGTCGTATCATCCGTATGGAAAAGTCGGGTGGATGTCATAAGGATACCCTGTGGATAGCCTGTTTTTATACCCCGTTTCATTTATGTATTTTAATATCAATTCGATATAAGCATAATTGCCTTCTTTTCCGCCGTAGGCGAATAAGATTTATGGCAATTTATGGAGGTAAAAGCAAAGATTTACTTAGATTTCTTGCCGCTTTGCGGCAAAGGAGTTTTTATAATATCGAACTCACGTCATTTTATTATTGCAGCGTTGTTGCAAAAGTACGAACAGCCTCAAACCAACTCTCATCGGTAGGCATACGCTTTTCGCCGTCCGACCACTCGCTCCAGCATGCACCGAAATAGTAGGTCAGTGTGTCGCCTACGTGGTATTCGCGCAGCGAGAGCAGACTGCCGTCCAATATCTCCTGACGGGTAGCACCCGGGGTGATAACCGCTACATAATCACGTCCCTGCGATGTCGAACCGTTGTAGTCGTAGTTCATCTGCGCAGCCTGTTTGTCCGACAATGCGTCTTCAGCATAAGCCACCGCCCCGCATTTCGCACATTGCATTACGTGGTCTATCGTATCGTGCAGGTAGATACCACCGCCCACGTAGAGTTGCGGCAAGCGTATCTTGGTACGGCAATTCACTACCACATCGGCACGGTTGAGCAGTTTCCCCGCCTCGGCGGTGACAGTAATAGTGCCGTCCATAATCTGGTCGCAAACCAACAGACTGTCATACGTCAGTTTGAAAGCAAACTTGTCCGGTGTCTGTTCCAATATCTCCCACGAAGAATACGGGCCTCCTACATAGAGCGTGCTGTCCGCTACGATAGCAAGTCCGCCACAGCCCACGGTATGTGCCACCTTGTAGCAATCAAGTCCTTTCCCGTAGTTGATATGGTATGGCAAACCGAGAACGTGTTCCCGATAGTAAAAACTGTCCACCACCAATTCCGGCGTTGCTTTGAGCCACAGATCCACCCCGTTAGAAGGGTTCTCCGGCAGCAGAGCCGGTCCGTACATACGGAATGCCGCATACTCGTTCTCCCAGGCAAAATCGTCCTTGCGCTCCGGCACATAACGCCCATAGACACGCGTCTGCTGCGTCGGCTGACAAGCAGCCAACACAAACAGACAAACCATAAAATAGAGGTACTTCCTCATAATTACAAATTACAAATTACAAATTGCTAATTATTCCGGCTGTTTGCCTATATAAGCAAGAATTCCACCGTCCACGTAAAGAATATGCCCGTTCACTGCGTCCGAAGCGTGCGAAGCCAGGAATACTGCCGGACCGCCCAACTCGCTCGGCTCCAACCAGCGGCCTGCAGGGGTCTTGGCGCAGATAAATTTGTCAAACGGATGACGGCTGCCATCGGGTTGTCTCTCACGCAGCGGAGCCGTTTGCGGAGTAGCAATGTAGCCCGGACCGATACCGTTGCACTGGATATTGTATGATCCGTATTCGGAGCAGATGTTGCGGGTCAGCATCTTCAGTCCGCCCTTGGCTGCGGCATAAGCACTGACCGTCTCGCGCCCCAGTTCCGACATCATAGAGCAGATATTGATAATCTTGCCCTCACGGCGCTCCATCATCTCCGGCAATACGGCGGAACTGACAATAAACGGTGCTACCAGATCTACGTCAATCACCTGTTGGAAGTCGGCACGCTTCATCTCGTGCATCGGAATACGCTTGATGATACCCGCGTTGTTTACGAGAATATCAATCTGCCCTACCTCTTTGTGTATTTGTTCTACCAGGGCTTTTACATCGTCCTCTTTCGTAACATCGCATACGTATCCTTTCACATTGGTGATACCCGCATCGGCGTAGTTCTTCAGTCCGCGCTCAAGAGCCGCCTCGTTGATGTCATTGAAGATGATATTTTTAATACCTGCCTCAACAAACGCTTTGGCGATGTTGAAACCAATACCGTAAGACGCACCCGTAATCCAGGCGTTCTTGCCTTCGAGAGAAAATAGATTGTTCATTGTTGTATGATTTTGTTTGTGGTTAGTTATATCTTGGTTATAGGATAGCACATTTTTGTGCTATTGGTTAAATGTTATCTCAAGTCGGTTATTTTGCTGAAATCCTGGTCTCCGTAATCGAGGTTCTCGCCTGCCATACCCCAGATAAATGTATAGTTGTGTGTGGCGGCGGCACTATGAATCGACCATTCGGGCGAGAGAACGGCTTGGTTGCCTCGCATCCATATATGGCGGGTCTCGTTCACTTCACCCATAAAGTGGCAGATAGCCTGGTCTTCCGGCAGTTCGAAATAGAAATATGCTTCCATACGGCGGTTGTGAACATGTGCCGGCATTGTGTTCCATACGCTGCCCGGTGCCAGTTCGGTCATACCCATCTGCAGTTGGCAGGTCGGCAGCACCTGATTGACAATCATCTTGTTAATATCACGCTCGTTGGACATCTCAAGACTCCCCATATGTGCCACTACGGCATCCGCCTTTGTAACCTTTTTATCGGGATAGGTGGCATGTGCGGTAGCAGAAAGAAAATAGAAGAGTGCAGGGCTATTGCTGTCTGCCGACTCAAACGATACTTGGCGGTCACCGCGCCCGAGATACAACGCCTCTTTGTACCCGAGTTCAAATGTCTTGTCGCCCACATGTACCAAGCCTTTCCCTTGTCCCACATTGTAGATACCCATCTCGCGGCGGGTCAGGAAATAGGGGGCTTTCAGCGGGTCTATCGCCTCCAATGGCAGTACCTCGCCCACGGGCATTGCACCGCCTACCACCATACGGTCGTACATCGAATAAACCATATTCACCTCGTTGGGGGCAAATACACGCTCAATCAGAAAGTCCTTGCGCAAACGCTCTGTGTCGTAACTTTTCGCATCAACAGGATTTGCTGCATAACGAATCTCGTAGTTAGTTTTCATTGTATTGTAGTTTTAGTAGTTGTTGTATCCTATATCTCTCTGCTATTTCTCCGCTTTCAATGGTATCCACCCGCCGGGTAACTGCTGTTTTTTGCAGGGACGTATCTCCCATAGCCATGCCAGATTGATACTCAGGTTCATCGAGTTCGACTGTGAGAAATAGTCTGTGGCAGAACTTGCAAAGATTGTGCCGAGGCTGTAGTTGAACCGTGCTTCTATCTGGTACAGTCCCGCTTTCTTCGAGCGGTAGTATATTCCCAATCCGCCTGCTACCCCCCAGTCGAATGACTTGTCCGGCGGGGCGTACTGATGGACGGACTCTGTTTGGCGTACACCGCTCCCCATATCATCATAGACGCAGTAGCCTATTTGCGGGCCGAGATTGACAAACCCGCGGAATGACTGACTGCCGAAATAGATATGCATCAGGAATGGCAGTTCTATATAATGTAGTGCACGTGTGTATGCACCATCGGTGTTGGCTTCGCGCCACCCGCGTTGCATATAGTTGAGTTCCACCTGTACGGCGCAGCATTTCTGTGCGCTGTAGCGGAATACCAGTCCCCCGTTTCCGCCGAGTACTACCGCTCCTGTAACAGGCGACATATTGGGCACCGTAGGCGAGAACTGCACCGTGGACGCTATCACGCCGCCGTGTAACCCCACATACATCTCAGGTACGCGCAGGCGCGGTTGGGCAAGTGCGGGCATTGCCAATAGGCAAAGCATTGCACTCAACAGGGCAATATATCTTGCTGCCGTTCTCAAGGGTTGATACGTTGTATCTCAATGTGTGTATTGACTAATCCGCCTCCGTCGGTTATATGCTCAAAGTGAATATCTGACTGCAGGCCGTGATACTCCGTACCTTGCAGGTAAGCAAACAGTTCTTTCATCAGGTCATAGCCGAGCAAGTCGAACCGCGGTGTATCTGTAGCGTGTTCGTGTCCGAAATAGCGTTGATAGTCCTCCTCGTACAGGGCATTATCAGATATGGTTTGCTTGAAGATAGAGGTGTATATCTGCGGCAGCGGGATATTCTCTTTGCTCCACGAGTACTTGCTGTAGAGGGTTATCTGCCGGTTGCCTGCGGCTTTTTGCACACGGGGCATCAGCACTTGGATATTGCTGTATTTCTCGGTATTGAAGATGAGTATATTCTCTACATCCGGGCGTAATGCAGTAGCCAACGAATCGTTGAGTATATCGCGTATAGAGGTGGTGGCAGTGGGAATATCACGTGCGGCTATCTCTTTGCGCAGCAGGCGGATGCTTTGCGGAATATCCGCCTCTTTGGCATCAATCAGGACACAATTTACTTTCTCTTTGTGCTGCTCAAGCCATTTTGCCATGGCTTGTGCCTCCTGTTGGCGCGAGGGGTTGAACTGGAGGATATACGGGTTGGTCTCTATCCCCTCGATATGATCCACAAACGGGGCGAGGACAGGCACGTGTTTCTCTTTTGCCCATTCGCCGACCTGCATCAGTTGCATAGGATATGCCAAACCGAGTATGGCATCCACGCCCTCCAAACGACCGCTGTCTATCAGTTGGCGCACACGTGAGTCCGATTTCTCGGTGTCGTACACATCTATTATAAAACGGGTACTATCGTTTTGCATTTCGCGTACAGCCAGCAATACGCCTTCATAGAAATCAACAAAGCGATCCATATTCCTGTCGCGCTTGGTATTGCGTGCTTGGAACGGCAGCATCAATGCAATATGTATAGCCGACGAATCGGTCTGCAGCGAATCGGTTTGCAGCGACACGGTGTCGGCAGGTATGAAGTTGGCAGGTATGGTGTCTTCGTGTATTTCTTCCAATACCAATACAGGCTTATTCTCTTTTGCAGGCAGCGTTACCGGTATGGCGGGTTCTGATGAGTGTTTTACTATGGGTACGGTCTTTCCTGCTACGGGTATATAGAGTGTCTCGCCGTAGTGCAGACCGCGCTCTTTCAGTTCAGGGTTCCAACGGATAATATCCTCCTGACTGACGCTGAAATTGACGCTGATACGGTATAGACCGATACTTTTCTCCACTTCGTAGCGATAGACAGCCTGTCCATTTATGGTGTCTATGGGATAGGGCAGGAGCAACTCCTGTGCTGTGGCGATGCACCACTGCGCAAGCAAGAGAGCGAATACAAGGAGTCCTTTTTTCATAGTCTTATTTTGCGTATTTTCTACGGCGCACAAGCAGGGACACAATCCCCACCAATGCCAACAGCAGAATAGGTGTTACGATACTGATAATCTGTATTTTGGTGCGCTCATCGTGCGCACGTTTGTCGTTGAGCAGGCGCAGAGCGACCGTTTTCTCGCGCAGGGCAATCAGTCCTTCGTCATCGGCGAGATACAGCACCGCATTGGTAAGGAAATCACGGTTGCCGAACTGCATACCCGAATAGCGGTCGTAGCCGACAGGCAGTGCCTTCCCCTGTTGGACCTCGTTGCGGATGATACTGCCCGAAGCGACTACCACCTGACGGGTCGGCACACTTTTGGCGAGCATTGCCTCGGCGGTCTGTATGCCTTCCGGTACCATACGGTGTGCAAAGACCGACTCGAATTCGCCTTCCAAAGCAAACGCCACGGGGATGAATTGGTACTTGAAAGTCTGCATATCGGGGTTGATGTCCGTCAGATCCACTTCGGCAGGCGTGGCGATAAGCCGGCTGGCGGAGGAGGTTGCCAACAAAACGTCTTTGCGTATGCCGTCTTCTCCGCCGACAATGTCTATAGGCGAGGCAAAGGTGCAACTGACCTGTGCCACATTGCGCGTGATGGGCGACACCTGTGAGGTAAGCAACAGCGGCGCATAGTACCACGGCATAGGTTGCAGGTTGGGGTTCTGCGGGTCGGACGATACGTTTACCGGTATGGGCAGACACTGCACGTCTTGCACCAATGCGGGATTGATACGGACGCCGTAGCGGAAAAGCATATCCGTTAGGTTGAGGTCCAACGGCAGTACGGGCGTAAAGCCCTCGTCGGCAAGCACCTGATTAGAGAAGCGCACTCCGTTGAGTACCCACAGGATACGTCCGCCGTGCATAAGGTATTGGTCGAGGATATACTTGTCGGCATCGGAGAAACTGCCTTGCGGGTCGGCGATGATGACCACTTTGTAAGGGTCGAGAATATGCGGATCATCTCCCAATACACCGCGATCTATCCGGAAATATCGGCTGAGCGATGTACTGATGTCGAATACGTTTTCTTCGGGCAGTTCGCCGTGTCCCTCGATGAATGCCACGCGCGGAACCTCGTTTTGCAACAGCCCGTGGATAGCCTCGGCGAAAGCGTATTCGAGGTTTTCGATACTGATATTCAGATTTTCCTCGCCCGACATTCCGCGGTTGTTTTGCAGAAACGACACGACTGTGCTGCGATTGCCGTAACGTATGCCTGCGTACGGATAGACGGTAGTCTGTGCGGTCTTGCCGTCTTTTTGTCGCTCGTGGATAATGATAGGGTTGAGTTGCGGGGGTATTTTCTCCGTTTCGGCATCGAATGTACGGCAATCCACTCGGGCATAGACGCCAAGTTCCTCCACCAGTTCCTCGGTAGCGGTTTTCAGGCGTCGGAAACCCGAGTTGAGATCCCCCGTGAGATAGAGCGTCACCTCAAGCGGTTGCTCCAGTGCCGAGAGCAGTTGCTTGGTGGGTTGGCTGAGGCTGTAGCGGTGGTCGTCGGTCATATCCCGGCGCACCACGCAGAAATGTACTGCCACATTGAGCAGTACAATTCCCAGGATTGCTATGAGCCAACCGAAACGCTTCATTCTTAATAATCGTACATTTTTATCCCAAGCCTATCCACCCGACATCCACCCGACATCCGCCTTACTTTTCAATGCACAATGCATCATACATAATGCGCAATGAATCTTAATAATCGTACATTTTTTGAAGGATGCCGACAGACGTTATTTCTTCAGTTGGTTGAAGACGTCCTCGTTGATGACCACCTTGTATTTTGCCTTGAGGGCTTTGAGCCATTCTTGTTCGAGATAGTCCTGGTAGTCGGTGGTAACTTTGCCGCGCTCATCGGTATATTCCTCTGGGGCTTTCAGCACTTTGCCTACGCAGAATACGTACGGGAACTCCTCCGAGGGGGTATATTCTGCCTTTTTGTCTTTGAAACCGTATTTGTCCACTGCGGGGTTCTGCCCTTGCTCCCACAGACCATGGTTGAACTTGATATACGTTACACTGTCGAGATTCAGGCGATGGTTGAGATAACTCTCCACCGAGTCTTTGTCGGAGTTTTTGATGATAGATTTCGCCGCTTTCATCGTGTTTTTGTCTTTGCAATAGACCACAAACCCTTTGTAACGGGGTGCATCCCAAGTATAGTCTTTTTTGTGGGTGTTGAAGAAATTGGTCAAGCCGACGGTGTCTTTGCCTGCTTTGTCCCACACCTCGCGGAGCGATACCTCGAAGAGGAGAATACCGTCGTGGTACTCCTGTACAAGGTGGCGCAGGTCGTCATATTTGTCCTCAAGATGAGCATCGGCGTACGCACGCACCTCGGCATCGGTCAGACTGTCAGCGAGTTGGTACTCGGCACGGGTCTTGCGGATAAACGATTTGTCCGCCTCTTTGGCACGCTCGTCGCGTTTCACTTGCGTAAGGATCTGCCGGTACATACTGTCCAATGGTTGCACCCCGCGGCGGTCCTGCAGGTAGATGATATGCCACCCGAAATCGCTCAGAAACGGATCGCTGATAGTGCCGGGCTCCATACCGAAAGCCGTGTCCTCGAATGGTTTGACCATCATACCTTTGCCGAACCAGCCGAGGTCGCCGCCGCGCATAGCCGAACCTTTGTCGTCTGACAGCGTACGTGCCTGTTCGGCAAAATTACCGGTATTCACCACTTGGGCGATAGAGTCGATGATGCCCTTCATCACGGAGCGGATTGAGTCGTTGCCGCGCGGCACCATCTTCATAATATGCGAAGCGTGTACTTCCTCGTGCGGGCGCTCCTCCTCAACGAGGACAATATGGAAACCGTAGGGGCTGCGGAAGACCTCGCTCACTTCGCCAACAGGGGTGTTGTACACTACTTCTTCCAACGAATAGACATAGCGGAAGGGAGTGATCCAACCGAGTTCTCCGCCGGTTTCCTGTACGCTCGGGTCGGTTGATACTTCGCGTGCCACTTCGCTGAAGTCTTCGGGTTTCTGCAGTACCATACGGCGGCCTTTCTTGATAGCCTTGCCGGTGGTAACACGCAGACGTGCATCGTTGATTTTTGCCAATGCTTCCTCTACCTGTGCTTCTTCTGCGCCGGCGGGGCATTGGATAGCGATATGGGCGGCACGACGGTCGCGTGAGATATGGTCGTAACTAAGACGGACAAGGCTGTCCAACGCCTCGTTGTCCTGCATATACTTGGGCGTTGCTTGTGCGCGATAGCCTGCCAACTCCTTTTTGAAAGCCGCTGTGGTGTCGATACCCTGCGCCTCGGCTTCCGCTACCTTCAGTTTGAAATTGACGAACAGATCCAAATACTCGTCCATAGTCTTGGGGTCGAGCGTTGCTTCCCGGTTGTTTTTCTCGTAGATGTACATAAACTCCGATGCCATTACGGGTTTGCCGTCGATGGTCATCAGCACTTGGTCTTCCGCATTGATGGTGATTGCCGCTATCAACGCTGCCACTGCAAAAATAGTCTTTTTCATATCAATTGATGTACTTATTATATTCTTTCGCCTGCTACGGCATACTATATCAAGCGTGCAAAGTTACGAATTTATTTTGTATTACACAAAAAAAAGCGTATCTTTGCCGAAAAATACAAGACCGAATATGTTACACTCCAAACTGACCGCCGAGCAGATTACACAAGCACATACGCTGATAAATCATGCCAACCGTATCGTTATCCTGACCCACCTGTCGCCCGATGGTGATGCGATGGGCAGCAGTCTGGGTATGCGCCATTACTTGGAGCAAATCGGCAAAACGGAAGTGCGTGTGATTGTGCCGAATGCTTTCCCTTCGTTTCTCAAATGGATGCCGGGGGCGAAAGAAGTGCTGCTTTATGATGCGCAGAAAGCGGAAGCAGATACCTGTTTGGAAAATGCGGAACTTGTCATTTGCTCCGATTTCAACGAGCCGAAGCGCATAGGTTCGCTTGGTGACAAGTTGGTATCACTTACCTGCCCGAAGATAATGATCGACCATCATTTGCACCCAGCCGATTTTGTAGATGTGGCGATGTCGTATCCTGACAGTGCATCGGCGTCGGAACTGGTGTACAGGTTTATCTATCAGTCGATGAATGCGGGCGAATGTGCCTTTCCGATAGAGCAACTGAATGTGGATGCCGCCACTTGTCTCTATACGGGTATGATGACCGATACGGGCAATTTTTCGTTCAACTCCAACCACCCGGAGATGTATGAGATAGTCGGGCAGATGGTGTCGCTCGGGGTGAACAAGGACGCGGTATATAATAATGTGTTCAATAACTACAGCGTTGACCGTATGCGGCTGATGGGTTACTGCCTGTATCAGAAAATGCGTATCTATCCGGAGTATCATACGGCACTTATCTACCTGAGCCGCAAGGAGTTGTACCGCTTCAATTTTCAGTCGGGCGATGCGGAAGGTATTGTGAATCTGCCACTACAGATAGGCGATGTATATTATTCGTGCTTTATGCGCGAGGATAAAACCACGGCTTTTGAACGGGAGCAGCACGGGGGCGAGAAAACAAAAATCAAGATCTCGCTCCGTTCGCAGGGGGACAGACCCGTAAATGTCTTTGCCAACGAGATTTTCAACGGCGGCGGGCATGCCAACGCCTCGGGCGGCGAGTACTACGGCGCACTACCCAAGGCTGTGGAGCGTTTTCTGCACAACTACGAGCATTATTTCAAAAAGGACTGATGATGGAGAATGGTTTGCTTTCCGCTCTACGTGAGCAAAAAGAGATGCAACTGCGCGGAAGTATTTATCACCGCACGCAGATTGATTTTACCTACAATTCCAACCATATCGAGGGCAGCAGGTTGACCAAAGAGCAGACACGCTATATATTCGAAACCAATACGTTAGGTATCACCGGTGAGTGTACACGTGTGGATGATATTATCGAGACGGTAAACCATTTCCGGTGTATTGATTATGTGATAGACCACGCCACAGAACCGCTTTCGGAGACGCATATCAAGCAACTGCATTCGATTCTGAAAACCGGTACATCCGACAGTCGTAAAGCATGGTTTGCCGTGGGTGAATACAAGCGTTTGCCCAATGAGGTCGGAGGTGAAGAAACAACCGATCCCGCAGAGGTGTCCCTGCAGATGCAAGAACTGCTCAAGCAATTTCATGCGGTTGTGCGCCCCGAGTTGGATGATATACTGGACTTCCACGTTCGATTCGAGCGGATCCATCCTTTTCAGGACGGGAACGGGCGTGTGGGACGGCTGTTGATGTTCTGGCAATGTCTGCAAACGGGGATTGTGCCGTTTGTTATTACTGAGGACTTGCGCCTGTTCTATTATCGCGGTTTGCAAAATTGGGGGCAAACCAACGGTTTCCTGCGTGATACGTGTCTCACAGCCCAAGACAACTATATTGTCTTGTTGGATTATTTCAAGATCCAACATTAAATAGTTTGTTTGAGTCCGATTTTGGCAGGGTGATAAAACAACTTTCCCCCAAAAAATCATATATGACAATTGCCAAGCAATCCGATTAGGTTATGGAATAAGTATTTTCTCCGTCTTTCCGTTGTGCCGATATAGATAAATACCGCTTGGTAAATTCTCTATATTGTTGGCAACAATATGCCCTAACAAATCAAATACAATGGTTGTTTGGTCATCCTCAAAAGAAGATATGGCATGGGTTGGTGTAGGGAAATAGTGAAATTGAGCATCCAAGAATGCCAACCGCTCTACCAGCCAGTTGTGTATGTATGCTTGTTCGGACGGGATATTGATTTCTATGCCATTATGCTGGTTCCAAAGCCTGCTCTCTATGGTGTCCATACCGGTCTCTTGATACAATGTAAAGTATCTGGCGCACAGACTATCCAAATGCGCTATGCGAAATGAGGTTTGCCGAAGATTTGCCCAACGTTGTTCTAATGAATCGGAGAAAAAGGGATAACATTCATAGAGGCGTTTTATCAGATTGTTGCTGATGAGATAATCCGGCTTTTCGGGTTTCGAGTTATACATACGCCCCCACGAGTGATCGGTATCCCATAGGCTGATTGTGGCTTTTTTGCTTTTGGAGATATTGTAAAACGACCAATAGTTGTTTTTGCCGGCGTTATCACGTAGCGAAAGGAGTTCAACCAATAGGATATAGTTGGAATAGGTTGGTATATCAATATATTCGGCTATGCTGTCCGCAAATTGTGTTGCACTGCTGTGGCAGATAAACTGCAATAAATCCAATAGAGGTTGCCATGTAACGGGTTCCCCGTCCTCTGCATCGGGATACTGTATCTCCCAACCATCCCATTTATATTCAGAATTGGTGGGATATGGAGAGGGGATACTTGTAAAATTAACAGAATTGCTCCACGAAGTGGTCTTGTATAAAACGCCTCGTATTCCGTTCTTATTACTGTATTTCTTTAGTTTCAGTTGTTTGCGGTCTATTCTTTCTTGCAGGCAATAGATGCCCATTTCAGCACTGTCCAAACAGACGGAAACCATTTGCCCGTTGTAGGTGTTTTGTGCTTCCGGCTCTTCGTCCGCATACCAAAGCGGTGGTGCAATCTCTTTCCAGAGATCCATAGTAACCCTGTTGCGCATACGGGCTTTATCTGTTGCCATTGCATCTAAAATCCAATAATTATCTTTGCGCATTCCTAAGAAAGAGAAGTCTTGTTCCCCCCCCTATTTCTGAAAATAGTTTAATAGCAAATGATGGCTTATCGTATCTCAATGACGTGGCACCCCTACGCCGTATCTGAATAGGAAACTGCATTGTATCGCCATCTACAAACATCAAGTGTCCTGTTGTCCAAGTAGTTGTCAGTACGGAATCTTTGCGGATAATCACTTTGGGCATATTTTTCCCCGTGGCATTTAGTCCGAATAATGTAAGCAGCAGAATTGAAATGAACAGGTGTTTCATTGTTTTCATTACAGAATATAAAAGAAATGATTAGACTGCAAAATTAGTAAAAAAATTATGACATAGACAACCTTAATCGGAGAAAAAACGACCTTTGCGTATATCAAAAAAAAAGCGTATCTTTGCAAGCGTTTTGAGAAACGCATAAGTCTCTATTTGAACATACAGATAATTGCTTAAAAACACAATATCATGGCACTTCCATTTATGTCAGCCGAAGAGGCTGCGCTTCTTGTTCCTAACGGTGCGGTAGTAGGTATGGGCGGATTTACACCCGCAGGCGCACCGAAAGATGTTCCTACCGCTATTGCGCACCGTGCAGAAGCCTTCCATGTAGAAGGCAAACCCTATAAGATAGGTGTCTATACCGGTGCCTCCACAGGCGACAGTTGCGACGGCGCATTGGCTCGCGCACACGCTATCGATTTCCGTACGCCCTATCAGGGCAACAAAGACCTGCGTGCCGAGTTGAACGCACAGGGCGCACACTATTTCGATATGCACCTGAGCGAACTGGCACAGGATCTGCGCTACGGTTTTATGAAGCGTCCGGATTTCGCTATCATCGAGGCGTGCTACGTGGACGAAGAGGGCGTGATCGTACCGACAGCCGGTGTGGGTAATATGCTTACATTCTGCGAGTTGGCACCGAAGATAATCGTAGAACTCAACGAGGCGATGCCTGCTACGATGCGCGGTCTGCACGATTTGTATGAGCCGCTTGACCCGCCCCAACGCCGCGAGATACCTGTTTACAAGCCGTCAGACCGCATCGGAAAAGACCATATCCGGGTGGACCCGAAGAAGATTGTGGCAGTAGTGAAGACCAATCGTCCCAACGAGGTGGGCAAGTTCTCACCCTTGGATGAGACCACGGCAAAGATCGGTGCCAACGTGGCATTGTTCCTCGAGCAGGAGATGAAGGCAGGGCGTATCCCGTCGTCGTTCCTGCCTATCCAGTCGGGCGTGGGCAATATCGCCAATGCCGTGCTGGGTGCATTGGGCGAGAACAAGCATATCCCGCCGTTTGAGATGTACACCGAGGTGATACAGGACTCGGTGGTAGGCTTGATGAAAGAGGGACGTGTGAAGTTCGCCAGCGGCTGCTCGCTGACTATCGGTGCGGACAAGTTGCAAGACATCATTGACCATATCGATTTCTTCCGCGACAAGATTGTGCTTCGTCCGCAGGAGATAAGCAACAACCCCGAGGTGGCACGCCGCCTGGGTCTGATCACCATCAATACGGCATTGGAGGCTGACATCTACGGCAATATCAACTCGACGCACGTGTGCGGCACGAAGATGATGAATGGTATCGGCGGCAGCGGGGACTTCACCCGCAATGCATACATTAGTATCTACACCACACCTTCGACAGCCAAGGGCGGTTGTATCTCGGCTTTTGTGCCGATGGTCAGCCATCTCGACCACAGCGAGCATAGCGTGAAAGTGATTATTACGGAGCACGGTATCGCCGACTTGCGCGGCAAGAGCCCTATCCAACGTGCGCATGAGATTATCAACAACTGCGTTGACCCGCAATATCGTCCGATGCTCAACGAGTATCTCGCTATGTCAAAGACGGCACACACGCCGCATACGCTTAGTTGCGCACTGGCTATGCACGAGGAGTTCCTCAAGAGCGGCGACATGCGAAATACCAAGTGGGAAAACTACCTGCGCTGATTCTGTAAATACATTATAATACAAAAGGTCGCCCGACATAGTGTTGAGCGACCTTTTGTATATCGGATAATGTTCTGTTTTGCCTGTACTCGGTTTTGTTATAGGATGCGCTTAGGATGCGCTTAGGATAGATATAGATTGGTATTGCCTGTCTTGGAAAAATACAACATTTCTACCGGTCGCTTTGCAGTTGCTCCAACAGCCCCTTGCACCCCTCATAGATGTCCTGATAGGCGGTCTCGAAATCACCCGTGTACCACGGGTCGGCTACATCGCGGTTGAGCAAGCGTCGTATCTTCGGTTGCGGCAGGGCGGCATCTTGGTCAACTAAATTGCCGCCTAATACGCGCCGCAGGTTGCGGATATTGTAGGTTTCCATACAGAGGATGAGGTCGAACCGGTCGTAATCGTTGCAGGTGATCTGCCGGGCGGAATGGGGGAGAACCGGTATCCCATGGCTCTGCAGGCAGCGGCGGGCAGGGGGGTAGATACCGTTGCCGATCTCCTCGGTGGAGGTGGCGCAGGAGTCAATCTCCAGCAGGTGCGACACGCCTGCTTCGTCGGCAAGGTGCCGCATAATCATTTCCGCCATCACACTGCGGCAGATATTACCGTGGCAAACAAAAAGTATTCGTTCCAATTAACAAGTAATAATTAACAATTAATATGCAGAGATACAAAAAGTGTGAGAACCCGTTGTCCCACACTTTCTATTATTCTATCCTTCTATATCAGAGTGCATTTTGCAGGCGGTATAGGTCGGCACGCTCGATACGTTCCTTGGCATAGTCGCGCGTAACCTCAAAGGTGCTTTTGCTCTTTTTGCCTTTCTGCTGCGAGGGCAGGTCGTACATCACGTCCATCATCACGGTCTCCATCAGTCCGCGCAGACCGCGTGCGCCGAGGCGGTATTCGAGTGCCTTGTCCACAATATAATCCAGCATATCGGGTGCGAAAGTCAGTTGTACGCCGTCCATTGCCAGCAGTTTCTGATACTGCTTGGTGAGCGCATTCTTCGGTTCGGTGAGGATATTGCGCAGGGCGGTCTTGTCCAACGGCTTGAGATAGGTCAGGATAGGCAGACGACCGATAATCTCGGGTATCAGTCCGAATGACTTGAGGTCTTGCGGGGCAATGTACTGCAAGAGGTCGTTCTTGTCAATGGCGCGGGCTTTCTGCTGTGCGTCAAAGCCGACCACCTGCGTGTTCATACGCTGTGCAATCTTCCGCTCGATGCCGTCGAATGCGCCGCCGCAGATAAAGAGGATATTGCGCGTGTCCACGTGGATAAACTCCTGCTCGGGGTGCTTTCGCCCGCCTTGGGGCGGTACATTTACCACAGAGCCTTCCAGCAGTTTGAGCAATCCTTGTTGTACTCCCTCGCCCGACACATCGCGCGTGATACTCGGGTTCTCGCTCTTGCGGGCAATCTTGTCGATTTCATCGATAAAGACGATACCCCGCTCGGCTTTCTTCAGGTCGTAGTCGGCGTCCTGCAGCAGGCGCACTAAGAGCGATTCCACATCTTCCCCCACGTAACCCGCTTCGGTCAGCGCGGTGGCATCGACAATGGCAAACGGCACTTTCAGCAGTTTGGCAATCGTGCGGGCGAGCAGGGTCTTTCCCGTACCCGTCGAGCCGACCAGCAGTATGTTGCTTTTCTCTATCTCCACACCGTTGTCCTCGCGGGGCTGGAGGATACGTTTGTAGTGGTTGTAAACCGCCACGGAGAGGTATTTCTTCGCCTCGTCCTGCCCGATAACGTATTCGTCAAGAAACGCTTTTATCTCTGCGGGTTTGGGCAACTGTGCCAAATCCAGTCCTTCGATGGGTGCCGAAGACTGCGGTGCAATACCCATCTGCATAATCAGTTTGTGTCCTGCTTCGATACAATCCGGGCAGATCAGACTCCCGTCCTCGCCGCGGAACATATTGTGCATTTCGCGTCCGCAGAAACTGCAGACATCTTTCGTTGTTTTCTTTGCCATTTCTGCTTATTTCGCCTCCGTTTTGGCACCTTTGCGGGTGTGGATTGTGTCGATCATACCATAGTCGAGTGCCTCTTGGGCGGTCATCCAGTAGTCGCGGTCAGCGTCTCGGCGAATCTTGGCTATCGTCTGTCCCGAGTGGTCGGAGATGATCTGATAGAGTTCTTCTTTCAGTTTGAGTATCTCTTTGGCGGTGATTTCGATGTCCGAAGCCTGCCCCTGGATACCGCCGAGCGGCTGGTGAATCATCACACGCGAGTGGGGCAGGGCGGCACGCATACCCTTCTCGCCTGCTACGAGCAGTACGGCACCCATTGATGCTGCCATACCCGTACAGATAGTAGCCACCTTGCTGGCAACGAACTGCATCGTGTCGTAGATACCCAGTCCAGCATAGACCGACCCGCCCGGGGTGTTGAGGTAGATATGTATATCGCGCTCCGAATCCACCGAGTCCAGATACAGCAACTGGGCTTGTATCACATTGGCGGTATAGTCGTTCACCTCCGTTCCGAGGAAGATGATACGGTCCATCATCAGACGCGAGAAAACGTCCATCTGGGTTACGTTCAACTGTCGTTCCTCAAGAATCGACGGGGATATATATGCTTCTGCGCGGACAGCACTTTGGCTCATTACGTTCTCTACATGCATGGAATTCAGTCCCTGCGAAGTGGCAAATTTGAGAAAATCATTCATAGTGTTTTATATCTGTTGTTTATATCTGTTATTCAATTTATAGTGCAAAGATACGATTTCTTTTTGGACTACGCAAATGCAATTAAGAATTAACAATTAACAATTAACATACATAGCGGGGTGCAGGAGTGTTTCTTATATATAGAAAGGTGGATATAAGGAGGATAGGATGTTTGTGCATAAAAAAGAGACTGCCTGACAAGTGTAGGCAGTCTCTTTTATTTTGAAGAATAGGCTTTCTTTATGGCTTGTCAGACAGCCATGGAAAATTTTATCATTCTATCATCAGAACCCGCTATAGACCACTTTCATCGTCATCGGTTTTTCTGCGTTTTGTGCGCTGCGCACTTGGGTGGCGGAGAGGGTCTGTGCTTGTTTGACGGCTGTGATGGTAGAGGAACTCGAACTGCCGGACGATGTCTCCACGCTCACTGGCACGAGCAGCATCTGCAGCGTGTCGGGGTTCTCCGTCTGGCGCAACTGTTTGGTGAGCAGCGTGGACATATCGTAGGTGTAGTAATAAACAGTGTTTCCCTCGCTGTCCACGCCCGAAGTCAGCGCACCCAGTATCGCCACCGTGTCGGACGGCAGTTCTTTTTCGCGGAAAAAGCGTTCCATACTATTTTCCTTGATGAGCAGCATATAGGAGGCGGGTTGCAGCCAGTCTGCGGGGGTTATCTCGGATGATGATCCGCTGAATACGTTGAGCACTTCCACACGCAGTTCCGCCAGATTGACATACTCGCGTTTCTGCTGTCCGTTATAGACCAGATTGGCGGAGATAACGTCCTTCATTTGCTTCATCGGGAAACTCATACGCGTGTACAAGCCTGCGGGTGCGACAATATAGTTGTAGATATTGCTGTCCTTTTGCAATTCCTCGATCACCTCTTTGCGGTTGAGATAATCAAATCGGTTGAGTTGGCGCACTTCGGAGTTGGCATAAAAGCCCTTGACGTCGCTCACCGTGGTATCTCTGCCCAGTTTCTCATACGAGAAATGGTAATAGACCCCCATACTGATGTCCGACAGGTTGAGGATGGTACTGCTGCCGAAAGTGGAGGTGATATACAGCCCTTTGAAGAAGCGGTTGAACTCGTCCTGGTCGGGATATTGGCGCATTTGGGCGAAACGTCGCATAAAACCGTCTTTCAGCCGGCAGCGCACCATAGGCGCGTAGGTGCCGGTAGAGGAATTGTACACCGAGTCCACCATCTCTTTTGCCACCACCAAACGGTCGTTGTAGAGCAGCAGGGTGGAATCCTCCAAACTGCAATAGTCCGATATGTCCAGGTCGGTATGGTACGGCTTGGCTGGGGTATATTCCAACTCTTTGCGGTCGATCTCATACACACTCACCGACATGGGGGAGTAGTCATCGCCCTCCCACGAGCGGTAGTAGAAGAACAGACATACGGAGTCAATCACTGCATTGTCCGGGTACTGATACCCTACCGGGCAAGCCAACTGGGTCAGCACGTCTGCACGCAGGATACCGTACTTTGTCTCTATCTCGCCCAGCAGGAACGAGTCCGGCGAAGAAATGATGTGCTGACATTCCATTATCCCCGATTTCAACGAGAAAGTATCGGCTTTCACCACGATAGCATCACCCTCGTCCAATACGCCGCTACCCGCATCGGCAATATCCCCTTTGCAGCCGGAGAGCAGGCACGCCAACCCGCAACAACACAATATACCAAACAGACGTTTCGTCATAAATCAAAGCAAACTGTTATAAAAGTCCAAATAAGCCGTATTGGGTGTATCTTCTTTGTAGGGCATAATCGGCTTGCGGCTGGTCTCGACATAGTTCATCAGCCGTTGGTTCACATTCGGGCGGGTGAATACCACTGCATCCGAATAGTCCACCGCCAAGCGCATCAGTTCCTCATAGCCCACGGGGAAACCTGCAATACTGCGTACATCGTTGGGCGATACACCGTCAATCAGCAGTTTCTTAGCAAACTTTGTGCCAAACGGCGTCTTGTATTCGTCGTCGTTGATAGCCAGCACTATTTTCGAGTCCTTGAAGAACGGTTCGTCGCCGTATGCTTTCTTCAGGTACAGCGGAGCCAGCGCCGACATCCAGCCCGAACACTGGATGATATTGGGTGTCCAGCGCAGTTTCTTCACGGTCTCGATCACCCCGCGGGCATAGAAGATACAACGCTCGTCGTTGTCGGGGTATTCCACGCCATGGGCATCTGCCACGCCTTTGCGGCGGTGGAACAGGTCGTCGTTGTCGATAAAGTATATCTGTATGCGTGCCGACTGGATACTGGCTACCTTGATCAGCAGCGGGTGGTCGGTATCCTCGATGATGAGGTTCATACCCGACAGGCGGATTACCTCGTGCAACTGGTTTCTGCGCTCATTGATCTCGCCGAACTTGGGCATAAAGGTGCGGGTCTCGTATCCGTTGGCCTGGAACAACTCGGGCAACTGGCGGTTCAGCATACGGATCGGGGTCTCTTCTGCCAGATAGGGGTATATCTCTTGGGAGATAAACAGAATACGGTTCGGCTCTTTCATAAGCGTAAAATTTTGGGTTAATGTATGGTATCGTACTGCAAAGGTACAAAAAAAAAATGATATTTGCGCAATTTTATTGTGTTTTTTCTTTTTTATACATAATTTTTTGTAACTTTGCGGGCTTTTTTGAATAAAAAACTACTATCCGATATGCAAATTATCACTACCAAACAAGAACTCCGCAAGCAGGTGGAGGCTTGTAAGCGTCAGGGCAAAACCATCGGTCTTGTGCCTACTATGGGTGCGTTGCACCAAGGGCATGCCTCACTTGTACGCCGTGCCGTCAGCGAAAATGACGTGTGCTTTGTCAGCGTGTTTGTCAATCCCACGCAATTCAACAACAAAGAGGACCTGGCGAAATATCCCCGAAATATCCGGCGTGATGCCGAACTGCTCTCCGAGATAGGGGTGCATTTCATCTTTGCGCCTGCGCCCGAAGAGATGTACTCTGCAGACGAGATGAACACCACTTTCGAGTTCGATTTTGCGGGACTGGACAGGGTGATGGAGGGCAAGATGCGTCCCGGACATTTCAACGGTGTTGTGCAGGTGGTCAGCCGCCTGTTCTATTTGGTGGAGCCCGACCGCGCCTATTTTGGCGAGAAAGACTACCAGCAGTTGGCTATCATCCACTATATGGCGGAGCGTTCGCCTATGGCGGGTACATTCGGCAATCTGAAGATTATCGGCTGCCCTATCGTGCGTGAGGCATCGGGACTGGCGTTGAGCAGCCGCAACGAGCGGTTGAGCGGGCAGGAGAAGCAGACCGCACTCGGTATCTCGAAGACGCTGTTCGCCAGTCTCGAATGGGCGAAAACGATGTCCGTACAGGAAGTGGAGCAGAAAGTGATCGATACCATCAATGCTATTGACGGACTGGAAGTGGAATACTATTCGATTGTCGATCAGTCCACTTTGCAGCCTACTGACACTTTCGACCACGCTATCGGCTGTGTAACGGTCTATTGCGGTCCCGTGCGCCTGATTGACAATATCAAGTACTAGATAAGGTGTTTCCCCGGAGTTGCCGCCACCCTCCCGCAGGGGATGCGGACGCCTCGTCCGCGGGCAGTTTTGCACCAATCTCCCTGGTAAATACCCTTTTGTATTCTCGTCTGCCGTTTCGGTAAATGTTATTTTTCTGTGAATTTTTATGTTTTATTTGCAAGTATCAGATATTAGTCGTAATTTTGCACACGATGATAAGAGACACCATGAGCCACGAGCAGCAAATACAACTCTTTGAAGACCGCAAAGTCCGCACCGTATGGGACTCAGAGCAGGAGAAATGGTATTTCTCCATTGTGGATGTTATCCAAGTGCTGCCCGATAGTGCCAATCCGCAAGTGTATTGGCGCGTACTAAAAAAACGCCTTACGGCAGAGGGAAATGAAACCGTTACAAATTGTAACGCTTTCAAATTGCAAGCCGCTGACGGCAAAATGCGACTGACCGATGTCGCCGACACCGAACAACTCTTCCGCCTTATCCAGTCCATCCCTTCCCCCAAAGCAGAGCCGTTCAAACAATGGATGGCGCAGGTGGCAGCCGAGCAGTAAGGTGTTGATTGATAAAAAGGTGGCTTGACTTAGATATTACATCTAATAGAAGGAAATTAATGGTAAATTATACGGATAATTATATGTTGATATATTCACTATCTCCCGCCTGCCGGCGAACCGGCACGACTCAACCCCACCAATGAATGATACAAATCATTATATAAAACAAACAATTAACCAATTAAATTAATCTATTATGAAAAGATTATCTATCTTTTTCGCCGCACTGATGGCATGCACATTGTCATTCGCGCAAACAGATTACTCTAAGACCTACACGAGTAATGTAACTATTGCTGCAGGAGACAATGCTTCTGAGGCTAAGGTCGTAATTGGAGGAACTGAGTACGATGCTATGAAAGCCGGTACATCAAAGAATGCCGGTAGTGTCAAAATTACCGTTCCTGCCAACATGACCAATCTGCACATCCACGCTATTGTATGGAAGGGGCAAACAGGTAAAATAACCATTAAAGGTGCAACCTGCACGCCCGCTACATTGACATTGGCTGCCAATGATGGTATTTCGAACAATACTCCTTTCACTATCTCCGGAGATATGTCGGAGGACTACTATTTCAACGTGGCTTTGAAGGATGTTAAGGAAGAAACCACATTGACGCTGTCTTGCCCGAAACGCTTTGTTATCTTTGGTGTAAACGCTGTGGCTGCTCAGGCTGTTGAGGCTACCGCCATTGCTTTGGACAAACAGACACTGGAGTTGGAGCAGTATCGTACAGAAGAGTTGAATGCAACGCTTACCCCTGCTGACGCTACAACGATTGTAGAATGGACATCGTCCGACGAGAAGGTTGCTACCGTAGGCAGCAATGGCGTCGTTTCCGCTGTTGGTGTAGGTACAGCTACTATCACCGCTACTGCAGGCTCTGTATCCGCTACTTGCGATGTGACCGTAATAACCGCTACCGCCCTGACATGTGCAGAGGTTGTTGAGTTGGCAAAAGACTTGAATAGTGGTGATATTCTTGCAGGTGGCAAACGTGTTGTTCGCGGCTATGTAACAGAGTACTACAAAGTTCCGGCTGACGATATGGAAAAATATGGAAACTACTCTGTATATATGGCAGACACAAAGGATGGCGGGAAAATATTTGAGGCTTTCCAAGTAAAACCTGTTGACGGCAAGACTGTTGTCGCAATTGGCGACTATGTAGAGGTAATAGGTGAGATTACCAAATACAATACTACCATTGAGACCGTAGGCAAGGGTGCCGCTACAATCAAGAAGATTGAGAATACGGGAACCGCTCTTGACAATAACACGGTTGACGGCGTAGTGGTTGAGAAAGTTATCCGCGACGGACAGGTCCTCATCATCCGTGACGGCAAGATATACAATGCCCAAGGCGCAAAACTATAAATCAATGCGTAATTAGTGCATAGCATAAACGAAAACCTCCTGCTCCCAATCGGGCAGGAGGTTTTTTATAAATAACAGGTTAATCAGAATCGGTGTAGTTGTCCGAGAATAGATACTTAACGTGAGTTCGGTATAACGAAAGAAACTTTGTCGGTCAACAACTGACAACAACTACTAAACAACAGATAAATGCTAAGTTTTGTGGTTGCTTGTCATTTTGTATATACGAAGACTGCATAAAAAGTGAATATAGTGCATAAAAAGGCGGCTTAAAAGCATAATAAAAACATTTTCTTTCTACGTCCTTTCTACGTCTTTTCTACGTAACTGCTATACGGGGGTATAGGTTTTGTATAAACTGTATATTTTCTGCATACAGGGTTTTGTACGCCTTGTATATTACAAGTATCAATTACGGCAACGGGAAAGGAGGCATTCTTGTCCTTGGCATCCCTGTTTCGGGTACCTCTCTGCGGACTGAAAAGCAGGGCGGGTTTGCGTATCTCATATATTTTGTGTAACTTTGTGCGATTTTGTATATAATGTTCGGACTGATTTCTATATTATTATCCGTTTCGCTGCTGACGGAGCACCCGATTACGGGCAAGGCGAATATGAGCGTGCTGGTGGAGAATATGACCACCGGGGCGGTGATAGACGAGTACCGCTCCGACCACGTGGTGCCGCCCGCATCGGTGATGAAACTGCTGACCACGGGTGCGGCTCTCGTAACCCTCGGGGCGGATTTCCGTTTCACGACCACCCTTGAATATACGGGCAGGATAGAGAACGGTGTGTTGTACGGCGACCTCTATATCCGTGGCGAGGGCGACCCGTCGTTGGGCGACAAACGGCAGTCGTTCCTGCCCCGCTGGGTGCGGGCGATACAGGCGGCAGGTATACGGCGCATAGAGGGCGGTATCATCGCCGATATGAGTGCGTTCGACGGCGAGGCAACCAACCCCGCATGGCTCTGCGAAGATGCGGGCAACTACTATGCACCCGGTATCTTTGGTATCAACTATATGGCGAATACGATGAATATCGTACTCAAAAGCGGGGCGGTAGGGACGATAGCGGAGGTTACACGCACCGAACCTATGTATCCGAACCTGCAGTTTATCAACCATATACGCTGTACGCAGATTACCTACGACGGGGCGTTTGTGAGCGGACTGCCGTTCAGCAACGAGCGGTACCTGACGGGCTGTATCCCGAGCAACTTGGGGGTATTCGGCGTCAAAGGCGACATTCCGAACCCCGGACTGCTGCTGGCGCAGCACTTGCAGCAGCAACTGTTGCAGGCGGGGATAGCGGTGAAGATGCCTGCCCACTATATGGCGGACTACAACCCGCTACTGCCGCTGCGGAAGGTGATATATGAGCATAAGTCGGCACCGCTGGGCGAGTTGATAGCGGAGACCAATATCCACAGCAACAACCTCTACGCCGAGGCGATATTCCGCTATCTCGGTTTGCAGTACGCTACGCCGAGTACGATACACAACTCGTGCGATTTTGTGCGTGAGTTCTGGCGCAGGCGGGGCGTGGACATAAGCAATGCGCTGATTAAGGACGGTTGCGGGCTGGCACCGCAGGATGCCGTCAGTGCCGCCACGTTTGTGCAACTGCTGCGTTATATGGCGCAGAGCAAGAACGCCGCTGTATGGTTCCGGTCGCTGCCCGTGAGCGGGCAGACGGGAACGCTCAAGAGTCTCTGCCGCGGGACGGTATTGGAGGGGCGTATCCACGCCAAGAGCGGCACCATCGCGGGGACGAAGAACTTTGCGGGCTACATAGATATGCCCGGCGGGGACAAATGGGTGTTTGCTATCCTTATCAATAGCGCACCCGGCAAGGCACGCAACATACAGACCGTAATCGAAAAATATCTGCTCGATGTATATCAGGCAAACCAATAGTACTTCTACGTTGCTGCGGGAGCAGTACTCGGACGACCTGCCCAACCTCTACACCATACGGACAGACTACCAGTCGGCAGGGCGCGGGCAGGCGGGCAACGGTTGGGAAAGCGAGGACGGAAAGAACCTGCTTTTCTCCACGCTGCTGCGCTGCGAGGTGCCGGCAACAGAGCAGTTCCGGCTGACGATGGCGGTTTCGGCGGCGATGATAGAGATGCTGGCATCTCACTTGCCTGCGGAAGGCTCTCTGACCATCAAATGGCCGAATGATATATACTACGGCGACAAGAAACTGGCGGGTATATTGGTGGAGAATACGCTGGTTGGCAGCCGTGTGGCGTACTCGATAGTGGGGATAGGGCTGAATGTGAACCAGCGGGTGTTCCATTCCCTTGCGCCGAACCCCATTTCGATGCAGCAGATAACGGGCAAGGAATATGCTGCGGCTACCCTGTTGGACGAGTATCTTGCCGCTTTGCCACGCTGGTTGGATATGCCCGCGGAGTTGCTGCAGGAGGCGTATATGTCCCGCCTGTACCGCCGCACGGGGCTGCACCCGTATATAGAGCGGGAGGTGAGCCTGGTGCCTACCGCCATTGCGCAAAACGCTGACGGGGCTTTCCTCGCCGAGATACAGGGCATCACCCCGCAGGGCGAGTTGGTGCTGCGCAAGGAGAACGGAGAGACCAAGGCGTACCACTTCAAACAGATACGGTTTGTGATAGTATAATGTTTTGGGGTTCCTATGCCGCAAGCGGCAAGAGAAATATCCGCGAACTGGCAGCGTCGGACGACCTGTTCGGCACGGCGGGCAGTCTGGCACGTATCCGCCAATGGCAGAATATGATACGCCCCTATGTGGACAACGATACGGGTGAGGATACGCATATCGGGGACAAGCCCGCTTCGTGGAGCAACTATCCGAAATACCGCCTGTTTGCCGGCGGTATAGGAGACGGGCAGGAGGGTGAAACCAACTTTTTTGAAACAAAAATTAACTCTATATATTGGAAATAGTATGAAATCCATTATCATTACCGGTGGTGCTGGCTTTATCGGCAGCCACGTAGTACGATTGTTTGTGAACAAGTACCCCGACTACCGCATTATCAATGTGGACAAACTGACCTATGCGGGCAACTTGGCAAACCTGAAAGACATCGAAGACAAGCCGAATTACCGTTTTGTGAAAGCCGACATCTGCGATTTCGACACGATCTATGCCCTTATGCAGGAGGAGCACGTTACGGGTGTGATTCACCTTGCCGCCGAGAGCCATGTCGATCGCTCGATCAAAGACCCGTTCACGTTTGCCAAGACCAACGTACTCGGTACGCTGTCGATGTTGCAGGCGGCGAAACTCTACTGGGAGTCGCTGCCCGAGAAATATGAGGGCAAACGCTTCTACCATATCTCGACCGACGAGGTATATGGGGCACTCGCATTGACCCACCCTGAGGGGCTGCCCTCGCCGTTCTCCACGGTTGCCTCGTCTGCTACGCACCATTTCGCATACGGCGAGGAGTTTTTTACGGAGACCACCAAGTACAACCCGCACAGCCCTTATTCGGCGTCGAAAGCGTCGTCCGACCACTTTGTGCGGGCGTTCCACGACACGTATGGTATGCCGACTATTGTAACCAACTGCTCGAACAACTATGGTCCGTACCAGTTCCCGGAAAAACTTATTCCGCTCTTTATCAACAATATACGCCACCGCAAGCCGCTGCCTGTCTATGGAAAAGGGGAGAACGTGCGCGACTGGCTCTATGTGGAAGACCACGCACGGGCGATTGACCTGATTTTCCACCGGGGAAAGATAGCCGATACCTACAACATCGGCGGTTTCAACGAGTGGAAGAACATTGATATAGTCAAAGTGCTGATCAATACCGTTGATCGCCTGCTCGGGCGCAAAGAGGGCGAGGATATGGATCTGATTACCTACGTAACCGACCGCGCCGGGCACGACCTGCGTTATGCCATCGACTCGCGCAAGTTGCAGCGCGAACTCGGTTGGGAACCTTCGTTGCAGTTTGAGGAGGGCATCGAGAAGACCGTCCGTTGGTATCTCGACCACCAGGACTGGATGGACAATATCACCTCCGGCGAGTACGAAAAATACTACGAATCAATGTACGCCAACCGTTAAACGGACAATGTATAAACAAGAAACCAGGCTGCATAACCGAAAGGTTAGCAGCCTGGTTGGTCTATTGTCCACTATTCGTTTTAGATTGGATTTTCGACAACTTGAGTTATTTTGAAAGTTAATACTCTACATTGTGTCCGTGATAAATATCCCATACATAAAAGGCTCTATCTGCATTTTCAAATGCGATATTATGCTTATTTGCAAGTTCTCGTAGAGTTTCTAAATACTTAAAGTACTTATCAATTTCATTATCTATATTTTCGCTATGATGTAACGTTGTATCTGCTTCTTCTCTATATTCTTGTACCACTCTCCAAACTCGTTGGTCTATAATCTGGAATAATTTAGGATTGCGAAATCTCAAATATGTACTTGCCATTGGGAGGCGCACTCCTTTGGTATTTAATAATTCTTTTAGTACTTCGTTTATATTTTGTTTTTTTGCATTAAAGTCTTCATATGTTATTGTTGCCAACTCGTTAAATTTTTGCATAAAGACACTATCTGTTGTTATATTTGGAAACCTATTAACTTTCCATAACGTAATCTTATAAATATCATATAGTGTAAAAACATAATTTTCATCCAAAGAATCTAATTCTTTTGTTAAGTTCATTTCATAATCATAAGTCAATCTTATACCATCTATATAGTAAACAAAACTATCCTGATTATGTGATTGTTCTATAACATCCATTATATTTTTTAATTCTGCATCGCTCAGTTTTGTCCTTACGATTGAGTTAATGAGTTTGAGTTTATTCATAGTTTGATGATTTTTCTATTGTGTTATTCATTTCTTCTTGTGCTTTATCAAAAGGAATAGTATCATCCGAAATGCCTTGTTGGCGATTGTGCACACGTACTGCATTATCATATTGCTGACGTAGGTCTCTTATCTCATTATCTATTTTTGTTACTTTTCTTGCAGGGAAATACATCAGCAAAAAGAATATGATCATCAAAGGGATTGTTATAAACCCGAACATAGAACTAAACCACCCTTTGCAAATAAAGAGAATAATAAGTCCCAATAATATAAAAGCCAAGAAACCGAAAATTTCTGCCAATAACTCCGGTGTTGCCTGGCGATACTCTTTCTCTGCCTCTAAAGATTCTATACTCCAAACGGGTGCAACACGTACATCTTTGATTTTAGCAGTTTTATCACCATAGAAAGCGTCAAAGTGCAGGCATAAGTTCATACCCTTTCCATAGGTAGGATTCTCAATATTGAATGACTGTGCAATCCGTTTGCCAGCCGAATACGGCACAACCACATCGCCATCGTGTCGAAGTGTTCGCTCACCGACATACGTAACTGGTGTGCCATAATATCGTCCATCTTCTACCTCCAAGTAAGGAGTTATTACGAGTTTCCCGTCTTTCGGCATCGCTTTGGGCTCAAAGGTGCCGGAAACCTCTCCGTACAAATAGTCCTCCAAAACAAACATCGGATTAGGGGCAATCGTTAGTTCTTTTGGTTTGGCTGGAACTCGAACTGTATGGAATATAGCCATAGATCCAACCACAATAAGTGCAATAATGGTACTTGCAGCAATGCCTATCAATGCATATTTGGAGTATGTTCGCACCAATTCGCGCATTCGTTCCGTTTGTTTCTCTTTGTACTCTTGTCGGGCTTGTTTGATAACCTCTTCTATCTTCTTGGTATCTAATTTGGCAGATGTCCCCAATTCGGCTACATATTGTTTCTGCTGTTTGCTCAGTTTACCCGTAGTGGCTATGGCTTGGCGTACATAAGGCAACAGACATTCTTTCCTGTTTAAGTCAATCATTTCGTTAAATGCACTTTGTGTTAGTTTGGCAGATTGTGCATATTTCCAAAGTTCATCATATTCCTCATTGGTGATTTGAAAATCACGGGTAGCCTCTTTGATTTTCTTTTTGAGCAGTTTAGACGCACTTTCTCGCATCATTGTCTGTAATTCGCTTTCTTTGATACCTCCCTTTTGTGCAATACCCCAAAGTATTGCATATTCCTCATCGCTTATAATGCCATCATTTAGCATATTCTCAATTTGAAAAGTGAGTTCAATTTTGGCATTTGCTTTTGCCTTAAGTCCGAATAAGTCCATAGGGTAATGAATGTTTGTTATTTTCTATTGTGCAAAGGTACAACCTTTGCTGTCTATTCGCATTGTTTTAGTGATATATAAGAAAGCGCAGACCTCGTGTTGCTTACTCGCAATCAGAGGTCCTCGCATTACCTTTTTTACTCAAATAAACAACAGGAAACCTACGCTGATATGACGAAACACTACACTCCAAGATAATGGAGCGTAGTGCGACGTAACGTCACACCCATAGGCATCTACTGCTACTTTGTACTTGAGTAAGAATCTGAAAGTTGCGAAGTTTCTGATTACAAGTGCCAAAGCGTCAATAAACGCTATTCGATATGTCGAATCCTCTGCAGTACAAGGACATATCCCCTCCGGCGTAGATTCGATTGCAAAGATACGGCAATTATTGTAAATATGCAAGGAATTGTATAAAAATGTTGTAACATAAGACAGCCCCATATATATGGTGGTGCATATATACGGGTGAATAGAGACGTGTCTAAATGGCTGATTGGGTGTGGGCTGACCGGTTACCGGCGGGTGATGAGAGAGGCGGCGGTTTGGGCGGCGGGGGCGGTGTCGAGGATGGATTGGACTTGGGAGTAGCCGCGGAGCATCTCAGTGCGATAGGCGGTATCAGTCAGGAGACGGTAGAGTTCGGTTTCCACATTCTTTTCCGTGAAACGGGAGGCAATCAGTTCTTCAATGACTTGCTGCCGTCCTTTGCCTGTACATTGTGCATTGTGCACTGTGCATTGTGCATTATCCATTAGGATATTCACAAGGGTAAAATGCGGAATACGGAATACAATCGGGCGGAGCAGCCACTCGAGCCAACGGCTGCAGGCGATGTAATAGACGGCTGTTTGCGGGCAGCGGAGCAGGGCGGTTTCGAGCGTGGCGGTACCTGAATTGACCACTGCCGCACGGGCGTGCGATACCAGCGAATAGGTGTCGCGGGTGAGCGTCTCGCCTTGCAGGTAGGGGGTGTAGAAAGCGTCTTCTATGCCGGGTGCTGCGGCTACTACGATACGGAAAGGCTTGTCCATCCGCTGTGCTACACGGCGGGCGGCGGTCAGCATAGTGGGCAGGCAATGGCTTATCTCGCTGCGGCGCGAACCGGGGAGCAGCGCGATGATGTCCTCCCGCTCCTGTTTGTCTAAGGCAATATGCTGTTCTTCGCACCACTCGCGAATGGTGTCGTTGGTAGGGTTGCCCACATAGGTGCATTGGTAGCCGTAGCGGGCATAGAAAGCGGGTTCGAAAGGAAAGATACCGAGTATCTCGTCGCACAGGCGGGCAATCTTGTGTATGCGCCATGTCTTCCACGCCCACGCTTTGGGCGGGATATAGTAGTAAATCTTGGTGGCGGGCAGGTGTTTGCGGCAGAAAGCGGCAATCTTGAGGTTGAAACCCGGATAGTCCACCAATATGAGTGCATCGGGGCGGAATGCTAGCAGGCTCTCGTGCGCAATACGGAAATTGCGGCGTATAGCGGGCAGGTGTGCCAGTACGGCGAAAACCCCCATATACGCCATCTCGCGGTAGTGCTGACGGAGTTCGCACCCTGCAGCACGCATCTTGTCCCCGCCCAAACCGACGAACTCAGCGGCGGGGTCTTGGCGATGTATCTGCTTGATGAGGTTGGAGGCATGCAGGTCGCCCGATGCCTCGCCCGCGATGATGAAGTATCTCATAGTGAAACGGCTATGGCGGCAAGGATATACGGCATAGAGCCGATGAGCAGCCCCTTGCTGAGTTTCCACGTGTCAGTGGTATAGAAGACAAAAATCAGTGCCAGATTTGGAAAGACGCTGACCAACAGCAACTTGCTCAGTATGCCGCCCGCCTGAAACTGGAGCGTGCGAAGCGGGTACCAAAGGTTCATCACATCAATATAGGTCAGTCCGAAAACGGCGGGGATGATGCATCCCAGCACGATACCGATCCAGTATTTGTCAAAGCGTTCCATACGCCGTGAGGTCAATGCTGACGGGCTGAATACTGATAAAACCGTGTTCGAGTGCCCAGATGTCAGTACTCTCGTCCTCGGGTTCGTGGTTGATATATTCGCCGATGAGGGTGTAGTAGGTGTTGCCCTGCTCGTCGGTGTGCGATTCGAGTTCGTCCGCCCAATGTCCGTGGCACTGGCGCGTCCAGCGGATACCCGCTATGTCGCCCTTCGGGGCATTCACGTTGTAGCACTCGTTGGGCTTGAAGCCTTTTGCCAGCAGCATCCGTGTGATGTCCGGAATATAGGCTTGAAAACCGCTGAAATCGGCGTCCATAGCGTGGTCGTCCAGCGAGAAACCGATGGCGGGAATACTATGCTCGGTGGCTACAAAGCAGGCACCCATCGTACCCGAGTAGATGAGGTTGATAGAGCCGTTGTTGCCGTGGTTGATACCGCTTGCCACAAGGTCGATCTTGCGGTTCTTGAACAGCACATTGGTGGCAAACTTGATACAATCGGCGGGGGTGCCGTTGGTGGTATAGACCTCAACGGTATTGGTACATTCGTCTTCTATGCGGTTGAGGTACATCGGTTTTGCTACACTGATACACGCGGCGTTTCCACTGCGCGGACCATCGGGGGCAATCACCGTAACATGCCCGAGTTTGCTCATCTCGGCTACAAGTGTACGTATGCCTTTGGTTCCCCAACCGTCATCGTTGGTTACTACTATTTCCATTGGAGTAATAATCTAATAAATAATGTTAATAAACAATGCCTTTTTGCCTGCTCAAAACAAGCCTATCCTATAACCATCCACCTCACTTTGGTATAATATAGGGGCATTAAGGAATAATAAACTATCCTTGTATGGTTTTGATAACTTTTTGTGCAAGCGCGTTGGCTTCGTCCATAGTGGCGGCCTCCGAATAGACACGGATGATGGGTTCGGTGTTGCTCTTTCGGAGATGTACCCAGCCGTCAGCGAAGTCAATCTTGACACCGTCTTTGTCGTTCAGTCGCTCGTTGCGAAACACCTCTTTTGCGTGCGCCAGTACCTTGTCCACATCGATGTCGGGCGTCAGTTCGATACGGTTCTTCGAGATGAAATAGTTCGGGAATGTCTTGCGCAACTCGCTGACAGTGCAGCCTTTGTGCGCCAGACTGCTGAGGAACAGCGCAATACCTACCAGGGCGTCGCGTCCGTAGTGGCTCTCGGGGTAGATGACACCACCGTTGCCCTCGCCGCCGATGACGGCATGGGTGCGTTTCATCTCAGTGGTTACATTCACCTCGCCCACCGCCGAGGCACTGTAACTGCCGCCGTGTGCGCGGGTTACATCGCTCAGTGCGCGGGTGGACGACATGTTACTGACCGTGTTGCCGGGCGTGTGGCTTAGTACATAGTCCGCCACGCTGACGAGAGTATATTCCTCGCCGAACATATCGCCGTTTTCGCAGACAATCGCCAGCCGGTCTACGTCAGGGTCAACCACAAAACCGACATCGGCTTTCCCGCTGCGGAGCAGGTCGCTTATCTCGGTCAGGTGCTGCGGCAGCGGTTCGGGGTTGTGCGGGAACTGTCCGTTGGGCGTGCAGTTGAGTTCGATGATGTTCTTCACGCCCAAGGCACGCAGAACAGCGGGGATGGCAATGCCACCCACCGAATTGACACAATCGATTGCCACAGTGAAGTTCTTCGCTTCGATAGCCGCCTTGTCCACCAATTTCAGACCGAGAACGTTCTGAATATGGTAGGGCAGGTAGTCTTTTGCAGTTATATGCCCGAGATGGTCCACCTCGGCGAAAGTAAAGTCCTCCGCTTCGGCGATAGCGAGCACTCCTTTGCCCTCGGCATCGTTGAGAAACTCACCCTTTTCGTTGAGCAGTTTAAGGGCGTTCCATTGCTTGGGGTTGTGGCTGGCGGTCAGGATGATTCCGCCTGCTGCGTGTTCGCCGATCACTGCCAACTCAGTGGTCGGCGTACTGGCAAGCCCGATATTTACTACATCATACCCCATACCCATCAGCGTGCCGCTGACGAGTTGATAGACCATTTCGCCCGATATACGCGCATCGCGACCCACCACAATCGTGTGGTTGTCCGGGAGTGCCGCACGGCGTTGGGTGGCATAAGCCGCCGTAAAACGAACTATATCTACAGGATCCAATCCGTCGCCTACGCGTCCGCCTATGGTGCCGCGTATGCCCGAAATACTTTTTACCAAACTCATACTTTCTATTATTCTATTATTCTATTATTCTATAGGTTCTATCGTTTTACCTTGATATTCAGTATATACCCGTATGGTGTAACGCTCGAGTTGTCGGCATCAAACCCCTGCTTGCTCGGACAGATAAGCACACATTCCGAGTAAGGATATTTCATCAGCCGCACCGCCTCCTGCCAACCCGTACAGGCGTTGGTCAGGTCGCTGCCGTACTTGAACTCGATGGGGTAGGCATTGTCAAGCGTGCTCCAATAACTGGTTGTGTCGGCATTCTCGGTAAGCGCGTAGCGTTTGTAGCGCACCACGATGGTCTCGTTGCGCAGTATCTGGTTGTCAATAGTGTCGCCGTCGGCTACCGTTTGGGCGGCACCGCGTTTGTTTAGGTGAAAATAGAGGTTGTCATATCCCTCCACTTTGTAATAGTCTTTCTCGCCCCATACATAGTCGTCAGCGGGCAGTTCTGTGATGATATTCAACCCGTTGCGTGATATATAGTTGGCTATCAGTTTGTCCTCCGCCTTGCGCTTGTCGGAGTAGGTGGTCGAGTTGCAACTCGCCATCAGTACAACGAGACTTGCGCACAAGAAAAGTATTTTTTTCATTTTATTTCGATGTCTATAATTACATTGGTGTAGGGCGGAACGGCATCGTTGCCGTGCATACCGTAGGCGGCATACCATGGGGCAAGCAGGATGATATGGTCGCCGTGATGCCACTCGTTGCAGTGTATCTCCGCGCATATTGGCAGTTCGTTGCGCCCTATACGGTATTCGCGCTCTTCGTCCAGCAGCAGTCTTCCCCGCAAGTCCTTGGTGCGCACGTGCATACGCCATAACTCGTCCTCTTTGGGCGACGGACTGTCGCTGTCGCCATGCTCTGCAATACGCATCCATGCGTTGCTGATAGCCATCAGGGCGAACTGCTCGTCCTGTGCCTCCACATAGCGCAACAGGGCTTGGTCAGCCTCTTTGGCCATACGCTGGTTCATCTCCATCAGTGCCAGTGCAGCGGAGTCTTCCTCAGGCGCTTGCCCGCTTTTGTAGGTCGGACGTTGCGGCCCCTTTCCTCCGCAACCTACCAACAAACTGCATACCAAAACAATAATCAGGTGTATTTTTTTCATTCTGTTTCTTAAAGTCTTTAATGACCTTAAGGTCTTTAAGGACATTAAAATCACTTTTCTTCGCCCAAATCTTTCAACCGCTCCTTGCGGTATTCCGAAGGTGTCATCCCATAGGTTGCCTTAAAGCACTTCGCAAAATAACGCGAGTCGTTCATACCTACCATATATGTTACCTCCGTGATGTTATACTGCTTCTGCTCCAGCAGTTGCGCCGCACGTTTGATGCGCATCTCGCGGATAAACTCCACTGGACTGAGACCCGTCAGGCTCTTCAGTTTGTTGAAGAACACCGTGCGCCCCATACCCATATCTTCCACCAGTTCGTCCACGGTCAGCGTGTTGTTCTCCATCTGCTTGTCCATAATATCCAGCAACTTCGCCAGAAACGTGTCGCCTTGTATGCCATCGTCGTTCTTTTGCGGTTCTAGGCGCATCAACCGCTTGCGGTAGTTTGCTTCTAGTTGTACACGCTGGCTGATCAGGTTCTTCACCCGCGCCCGCAGGTACTCGGGTTCGAAAGGCTTCGTTACATAGTCGTCCGCACCCTCTTTCATTGCCTCCAACCGGCTCTCTATCGCTGATTTGGCAGTCAGCAGTATCACCGGTATATGGCTCAGGTCTTGCGAGCGTTTGATATGGCTGGTCAGTTCCAGTCCGTCCATATTGGGCATCATCAGGTCGGTAATCACCACATCGGGCATATCCTTCTCTATCATTGCCAGTGCCTCCTTGCCGTCCGAGGCTTTGATCACGCGGTAGTCGCTGCCGAGGATATTGCCGAGGAACGAACGCATATCCTCGTTGTCGTCCACTACGAGAATGGTTCGTTTGTTGTCCTTGGTGTCTATCTGTGCCAACTTGTTCTCGAGAGTCTCTTGCGGGAGCGATGCGGTCTGCGTGCTGCTCTTGTCGTCCACCACCATATCTACTTCGCTGCCGAAATGCTCCTTCCCCGTGCGGAACATCACCGTGAAGGTCGTGCCTTTGCCCACTTCGCTCTCCACCTCGATATATCCGTGGTGCAAGTCCACCAGTTCTTTTACGAGGTTCATACCGATACCCGTCCCCGTGTTGTTGGCCTGATTGTTCAGTTCGTTGTTCCCTGTGAAACGCTCAAATAGCACGCTGCGTTTCTCCATAGGAATACCGATACCCTCGTCTTTTACAATCAGCAGCACATACCCCGGCTTCTCGTCCACCGTTACGGTGATGCTCTTGCCTGCGGGGGTGAACTTGAATGCGTTGCTCAATAGGTTGAATAGTATCGTATCCACACGGCCTCTGTCCACCCATACCGTACTGTCTGCGGCTTTCTTCTCTATGTTCAGGTTGATATGTTTGTCGTATGCCTCTTTCTTGAAGTTCGCACACGTCTCGTCCACGATGTCGCTCAGCAGCGATTTCTGTATGCGTAGGCGCATCTTCTTGTTCTGTATCTTGCGGAAATCAAGCAACTGGTTCACCATACGCAGCATTCGGTGGCTGTTGCTCTGCACAATCTCCAACTGCCCGCGTACGCTGTTCGATATACGTTCTGTCTGCAGTATGTTCTCCACAGGTCCGATAATCAGCGTCAGCGGAGTGCGCAACTCGTGGCTGATGTTCGTGAAGAAGCGCAACTTGATGTCCGTTACCTGCTGCTCCACTTGCACTTTGCGGCGCAGCGTCTCATAGGTGTACAGCACATATCCCACCAGTGCCAGCACTGCCAGCAGCAGTAGTACATACAGGCATATTGCCCACCAACTTGCCCATATCGGGGCTTTCACTATCACGCACAGCGTCGTCTCGTTGTCCGCTTCGCCCCCCTCGCGGTTGGTCGAACGCACATGGAAGATATACTTCCCGTGGCTGAGGTTCGTATAGGTTACGCGCCGTTGGTCGTAGGCAAACACCCACTCGTTCGACAGACCCTCCAGCATATACGAGTACGCTATCTTCTTGGCGTTCACATATTCCAATGCCGCATATTCGATTGTCAAGTTCGCATCGTGTTCCACTACCACCGTGTCCGATAAAGGCAGCGTCTGCCCCTCCGAACTGCAACGCACTATCCGCATCGGGGGGGTCGATTGGGTGTGGGTTATCTTGCTCGGATCAAAGGTGCAGTAGCCGTTTGAGTAGCCGAAAAGAATACTTCCCGTGCGGGTGCGCAGCGCATGCGCCTCTGTGAAATAGGTGTTCTTCTGGGCATCCAATGCATCGTAGTAATAGCATTCGCCGGTTTCTATATTCATCTGCGTGATGTCGCTTTCCGATGTAAACCATAGGTTCTTCCCGTCCCCTACAATACTCAGTACAATATCCTGCAGCGTCTGTATGCGGTGTATTTCATTCTTCGGGTCTTTCGAGTCAAGCACGTTCAGCCCCCCGCCGAATGTACCGAGCCATAGTTTGTCCCCGCTGTAATATACGGCGCGGATGTCATAACTCGGTATCATCTCGCTGCTCAGGTTCTGTAGGTTCACCTTGAATAACCCCGTCGTCGTACCGCACCACGCCGTGTTGTCCACTATTGCTATGTCGCGTATCTTCAGCCCGTTGCCTATTATTTTGGGATCTTTGAAACGGTGCGTACTGCTGTCGTATTGCAGTATGTTCAGCCCCCCGCCGTAGGTACCTACATACAGCGTTCCGTCGCTGCCTTCTTCTATGTCATAGATGTCCGCACTGCCGGTCGGTATCGTCTTCCCCGTCGCTGCATACTGCAACCCGTGTCCCTTTGTGCCGTATAGCAACCCGTATCGGCTGTCTATCGCGCAGTAGATACGCCGCTTGTCTTTTACAATCTTTTGTATCTCCCCGCTCTTCAGTTGTGCAAACGTGCGCACCTCGCCGTTCTCTTTCACCGACTTGCGCATATCCGTCAGTTCGTAAGGCTGCGGCTCCATATTGATACAATCCACACCGTTGTCGTAGGTCGAAACCCACATCTGCCCGTCCTTGTCCACGTAGGCAGTGTGTATCATATTCGTCAGGTCGGTCAGCGGATTGACCAACTCGTCTTTCTCGTAGTCGTAATACGACCAGCCGCCGCCGGTTGGGTTCACCCATACACGACCTTGGCAGTCCTCCAGTATGAAAAAGTGTTCGCGCAACTGTCCCGCATAACGGCTGTCTAACTTCGGCGTAAAGCGTTTCCATGTGTTATAGCGGTAGCGCAGTACACCGTTCTCGTTATCCACACGCCAGATGATGCCGTGCTTGTCCACTTTCATCGTCTCGTCGTCCTGCGCAATCCGCTCCAGCATACCCATCGGCACATCGTCCGCCTCTTTCGGAGTGATATGCTGGCGGTTTTTGTCAAGCATATAGTAGTGCCCGTCGTACGTCATCCACCATAGTTGCTCCTCCTCGTCCTCGTAGATGATGTCCACACGGTTGTTCACTTTCGCCTCTTCGCCGTCTTCCATTGCCTTGAATACTTGGAAGTTATACCCGTCGAAGCGGTTCAGTCCGTCCCATGTGCCGAACCACATATAGCCCTGTTTGTCTTGCAGTATGGCCATCACGGTGTTCTGGCTCATACCGTTGTCTATCGAGTAATGGCTCACTATATAGTGTTCCTCGGCACGCAGTGCCCCGCAACCGACGACCAAGCCGATTGCCACCCACACTGCCAAATAGATGCAACGATGTTTCATACCTGTATATGTTTTTTCAATGATATTGTTTGAATAATTTTCGGTCATATTTGAGCAAAGAAAAGTTTGAGCCTGCAAAAAAATAATGGTTAATGCGTGCTAATTATATGTTCCCCAATCAGTCCACGTTGTACCCGATACTGCACATCCCCCTCCTCGGAGGGGGCTTGGGGGTGTTACAACCCCTCCAGATACCTCCCGTAGGCGGTTTTCATCTCTTTCCCCAATGCGTGTACTTTCTCCGTGCTAATCCACCCGTTGCGCCAGGCTATCTCTTCTATGCAACTCACATAGAAACCCTGCCGGTTCTGTATCGTGGCGATGAAATTCCCTGCATCGAGCAGACTGTCGCAGTTGCCCGTGTCGAGCCATGCAAAACCGCGTCCGAAGATTTTCACTTTCAGCGTCCCTTCTGCCAAGTACATCTTGTTCAGGTCGGTTATCTCGTATTCGCCCCGTTGGCTCGGTTGCAATACGTCGGCTTTCTCACACACCGTCTCGTCATAGAAGTACAACCCCGGTACGGCATACTTGCTTTTCGGCTCTGCGGGTTTCTCCTCCAGACTCAGCACTTTGCCTTCCCCGTCAAACTCCACTACGCCGTATGCCCGCGGGTCGTGTACCTCGTACCCGAAAATACATGCCCCCCGCTGTCCGTTGTCCACCATTGCAGCCGCCTCGCGAAGCATACCGCTGAAACCCTGCCCGTAGAACATGTTGTCGCCCAGTATCAGACACCCCGCCTCGCCGTTCAGAAACTCTTTGCCTAATACAAACGCTTGTGCCAGTCCGTTTGGCACTTCCTGCACCTTGTATTCCAACCGCATACCGATACGGCTACCATCGCCTAATAGGTCGCGGAACATCGGCAGATCGCGCGGTGTGGAGATTATCAGTACATCCCGTATCCCTGCCAGCATCAGGGTCGAGAGCGGGTAGTATATCATCGGTTTGTCGTACACCGGCATGATTTGTTTGCTGATGGCTTTGCTCAGCGGGTACAACCTTGTTGCGCTTCCCCCCGCCAGAATAATTCCTTTCATAGATAATGATAAAATTACAAATTACAAATTACAAATTACAAATTACAAATTACAAATTACAAATTACAAATTA
>ERZ808242.71-NODE-71-length-77974-cov-19.543975_pt1 | contig 77974 bp, 67 predicted proteins | sample MGYA00521244_ERZ808242 | MGnify/ENA primary metagenome ERZ808242 (study PRJEB31516, sample SAMN03275573) | gut metagenome | biome: mammalia-associated habitat; material: feces | host: Papio cynocephalus | place: Kenya | collected 2012-07-27 ... | reverse complement strand
CCGTTCCTTCTTGTCGGGGTACCCCGACAAGAAGGAACTAATTGTATCCATGCGATCCATTACAATATGACCGATATTTTTGCACTTCCAAGTTGAACTTGCCCAACCGCATCAAAATTGTAATGAAACTATGGGGAAATAATACAAAAGTCCTGCCTCTAAATGCCATCAAAAAGACATAATGAAACGTATATGTAGTTCGGCAAAGCCGATAACGATGCGGGACGATAAGGCGTTCTGCTCAAGCCACAGGCTTTCGCCTCGCTACGGCACTCAGTGTGCTACGCACACCTGCCTTACGCTTCACGTCTCCCATATACGTAGTATAACGACGCGGGACGCGTCGTCTCCCATATGCGTAGTATAACGACGCGGGACGATAAGGCGTTCTGCTCAAGCCACAGGCTTTCGCCTCGCTACGGCACTCAGTGTGCTACGCACACCTGCCTTACGCTTCACGTCTCCCATATACGTAGTATAACGACGCGGGACGCGTCGTCTCCCATACATAGCATAGTCATACGGTTTGTGCCAAACCGACCGCGGACGGGGCGTCCGCGTCCCCGGTGAGTGGCACCGATATATAGACGATGCGGGATGCGTCGTCTATACAAACATTTTCAATGATTCGTGATTGCTATTCAGCAGATGTGGGTTTGGATTGCTCGTAGAGGGTGTGGAAGACGTAGCCATAGAGGGTGGAGATAGGGGGTTTGCGGCGGGAATTGTAGGCGGGGACGGCATTGGAGGATTGCGGTCGTTTGTAAGCGGGGTTATGACGCTTGGTGTATGCTGCGAACTCCTTTTCCCAATAGGCACAGCGGACCGGGTCGGCGAGTTCGGCACGGGCTTGCTTGACCGTGGCAGCGAAAAGAGCCGTGTGCGCCAACTGTTTCTCGGAAGGCGGGTTGGTGTTGGGATGCTGCACGACATAGGCATGCGTGCGTCCGTTGCGGGTGCGGAAGACGATTCGGTCGCCCGTTGAGGTGCGACCACTGATGGCCGCCACAGGGTCAGTAAAGAGTATCTTTGCCATAGGGTAAAAGTATGATGAAAGTAGGTATATGTTCTACGTATGTTCTATGAATGTTCTACGAATGTTCTATGAATACAATGTAGTTATTAGCAGGTTAGTATAGGGAAATGAGGACGATTATTGCGTATCATCTGGGGGTGATGGTTGTTTTGGGGTTGTTTGATATTGGGGTGATGGTTGTTTTGGGGTTGTTTGATATTGGGGTGATGGTTGTTTTGGGGTTGTTTTGGGGTTGTTTGAGATGGGTTTGAGATATGTTTGATGTTGGTTTGGGAGCGGGTTAAGAAAGGAGTTCCAAGAGGTCTTTGGTGGTGAGTTTGTGGGAGATATTGGTGCCCTCGAGGAGGGAGTCGGCAAGGGATTGCTTGGTTTGGTGGAGACGGAGTATCTTCTCCTCGATAGTATGCTCGGCGATGATGTGGTAGACCGTAACTTTCTGCTTTTGCCCGATACGATAGGCCCGGTCGGTAGCCTGCTGTTCGATGGCAGGGTTCCACCACGGGTCGAGATGAATGACGTAGTTGGCACCTGTGAGGTTGAGCCCCAAGCCGCCCGCTTTGAGCGAGATGAGGAACACCCGCGCTTTGCCCGCCTGGAAATCGTCCACCATGCGTTGGCGTTGCTTGAGGGGCGTGCTGCCGTCAAGGTAGAGTATGTCGGTGATACCCTGCTGCAGGACAGTGTCTTTCGCCATTTGGAGGAAAGAGGTGAACTGGCTAAATATCAAGACACGATTGCCTTGCTCAAGCAGTGGCAGTAGTTTGTCGGTCATCGCCTCCAACTTGCTGCTGTTGCCGTGCCAGTGCTTCTCGACGAGTGCTGCGGAGCATGCGGCTTCGCGCAAGCGGGTAATCATAGACAAGGCATTGACGCTCACGGATTTGTCGGTTTCCAGTTGCGCTTTGGCTTCACGGCGAAGGATTTCGTAGATAGCCATTTCGTCGTCGGAGAGCGTGATAGGCACCTGTATTTCGGTCTTGTCGGGCAACTCGCGTGCGACCTCCTGCTTGGTGCGGCGGAGTGTGAACGGCGCAATGAGGCGTTTGAGTTGGAGTTTGGGTTCCTCGATGCCTGCGGCAATGGGATTGACGAAACGCTCCGTGAAATGGTCGTAAGAGCCGAGCAGTCCGGGATTGATGAACTGCATAAGGTTCCAGAGTTCGCCGAGGTGGTTTTGTATGGGTGTGCCGGTGAGAATGATACGATTGGCGGCACGGAGTTTCATAGCGGCAGCGGAGGACTTGGTGTCGCGATTCTTGATGGTGTGCGCTTCGTCGAGACAGACGGTTGTCCATTCGCGTGCGGCAAGCGTCTCGCCCTCGGAGACCAGCAGACCGTAGGTGAGGATAAGCACATCGCCCGATTGGAGTGCATTGATATAGCGTGTGCGGTTGTCGGAGGGCAAGTCGTTGAGAATGACGGTATTAAGCGATGGTGCGAAACGTGCTATCTCGCGTTGCCAGTTGCCAATGACGGAGGCGGGTGCGACGACCATCTGTGCACCGGCGTGAGCGTGTGCTAGCATGACAGCGATGGTCTGGACGGTCTTTCCGAGCCCCATATCGTCCGCCAAGCAGGCACCTGCGCCCCAGTGGTGGAGCCGCATCATCCATTGGAAGCCGTCCACCTGGTAGTCGCGGAGTGTGGCATTGAGGGTATCGGGTACGGCGAAAGCCATCTGTTCGCTTTCGCGGATACGACTGCGCATTTGCAGGAGTGTGTCGGGTTCGTGAATATCCATTTCGCCCTGCAAGGAACTGCCGAGAACGGTCATTGCCAGTTCGGGTATCTGCACTTTGCCGGAGCGGGTTTGCGCCACGGCATCAATGCGCTCCAACTGGCGACGGAGGGCATCGGATAGAGTGATATAGTCGTCAGAGGAGAGGCGGATATAGTTGCCATTGCTCTCCCGCAAGAGCGAGAGCAGTTGCGCCATAGAGATGATATGGTCGTCCGACAGGGGTATTTCCCCCTCGATGTCAAACCAACCACCCTGTTGGTGCGCAGAGATATTCCACGCTGCGGGGTCGGCTTTGCGGACGATAATAGGTTTGCCCTCCTGCCACTCGATAGAGAAAAGGGGTTCGTAGTCGGGGGCTATCTCCAAGAGGGCGAGCAAATCCGCCATTGTGATGTCCTGCTCGCGGAGGGCGGAAGAGAATAACGCACAATGTATATGGGTGGTAATCAGTGCATTGAATTGGCGCAGGGCTTTCTGTTCGGCGGTCTTGTTGCGTATGACTTCGACACGCGCGTCGTTGCGTATCTCGAACAGGCGTTTGTCTCCCTCGCCGGGGAACAGCCATTGTTTGCCCCCGGGGAGAGGGAACAGCCCGAGTGCGATACGATAGAGTTCGCCTTGCGGTGCAATGCGGAGCGTGAGATGTGCTTGCCCCTGCACCTGCTCCATCTCGGTAGCCCCTTCGATGTCGGAGTGCACCTCTATCTGCCCTTGCAGGGTGCCAAAGAGTTGCTTGAGCAGCGGTTCCGCCTTGGCGGGTACTTGCCCGAGTTGGAGAATGCGCTCGAACAACTTCTGCTGCCTCGACGGCATCGGATAATAGACCCATTCGATGGGATCGGAGCGGTCTAACCACATATCGTCCAGTTGCTCGGCATCGGAGGGGATATTGCTCGTAAAGACGATGTCATCACCGCGGCGGCGGGTAAAGAGGAACGGTTTTTCTTCGTGAACGGAAACCATGTCCATACCATGGAGAGTATCCCGATAGAGTTTGTCGGTGCCTTTGAGGAAAGGGAGAACAAGTGATAAGGAAGGAAATATCTCATAGTAACGGGAACGCTTTGCCTGAGACCATGCGGTGTATATCTTCTCGTCAATATCGTCCATAGGAACTTCCTTAGCGGCATAACGCGAAGCACTGACCGCTTTGCCCTTTCCCCACGAGCCATTTTTGAGAATGGTCTGCTCACGCACCTCAATGCTTCCATCGAAATATCCGTCAAATAAATAGCACAAGCGGGCTTTGCGCGGTTTTTCCTCGGTTTGAGATGTAGCGGGGGCGGCATGACGGATGATATCCTCCAACTCCAGTTTCCATGTCTCGTATATCGGTACCCGCTGCAGGACCGGCGGATAGGGGAAAGTCCCTTTGTCGCCGTGGGTGTAGGCTGCCAGTTCGCATTGCAACACTGCAAAAGATGACATGGGAAGGGTGTCTTTGAGTTCCTTTTGCTCACCAAAGAAACACAAGATAAGTGAGGCAATAGAGCGGTTGAGCGGGCAAGGGGTATCGCGCAATACCTGCCATAACAGTTCGGTATCCTTCGCTTGTGTTGGCGATTGGAAGAACTCGACCAAGGCAAAAACAGGTGCCAGATAGGCGGTTTCCGACTCGTTGGCTTTCTTGAGCATCTTGCGCAGGAGAGCGATGTCGTCATCATGGTGGCGCAAGCCCAAGGCAATCACATACATCAGAAACGAGATGTGGTCTTTTGGGATAAACTTCCACGTGCGCAAAAGACCGCACTTTTTCAGCCCGTCTTGGAAAGCACGGATAGAGTCGTCCAACTTGTTTTGGTAGAGCAGTTGGACGGCAGAAGTATAGTACGTGCCGGAGGCTATGACATTGGCATTGAGCATAGGGAGCAAGTTGCCCGTGGCATAGAAGGCACACATACGGTAGGATTGGTATGCTGCATGCCACGCATCAGTGGGCTGTTTGCAGGCATCAAGCACCTGCCCGATGCGTTCAATAAGCGGCACATTCTCGTTGTCCAATGCACGCCCCGCCGAGAGCATCAAGACAGAAATAAGTAACCGGTTTTGTATTGCAGCACTCAGGCGTTCGGGTTCCTCTGTTGCCACCAGCGGAGTAAGAATATCTATCAGCCATTGAGGGTTCTGCACCTCGGTCAATGGTATTTCCGGATTGGGGTGCTTGCCCGTCAATACCTCCATAATGTCTATGGCATATTGTATCGGATTATTTTCATAGAGCCCGAGACTCCGGAAATAGTTCAGCCAATCGGTGTGATTTTCAACCAGTTCGCGCAGGACAACAATGACCTTATCCCGCGAGACGTTGTAAAACAAGTAGGAAGAGCCGTAGAAATTATAAAAGGAAGAGGTCTTGTGCAGCCAATTTGTGCTGTGCCAGTTGTAGGCATATTGTTTTTGCTCCGTTTTGGTGAACTTCCATGTATGCCCCGAGATGGATACCTGCCCCGACAAGTAAGGTATTTCGTCGATGTAACTGAAATACGCCAGATAACAGAGAAAGAACAGTTCCTTTTCTGTAAGTTCCAAGCCGTGGAAAGCGATTTGTTCTTCGGGTACTATATTCTCTACTTTGGGGGCAGTTTGCTTCGTGCCTATTCTGCGTTTGCGGATTTCGCAAAGGAGTGCCGCAATATGTTTGCAGTTCGCGCCATAGGGGCAGTCGCAACTCGTACTGACAATCTCATCGCCGTTCAGTTGCACGGTTGTGGTGTAGTTGTGCGTCCCGTGTACCGTTGCAGTAAAGCAGCCGTTTTCCTCTTTTACATTCCGGACACGTCCCTCATTCCAGTAGTTCAGTCCGCGACGATAGATGACAGGGCCGATATGCGAAGCAAAATTGGTAATCCTCATATTGATTGGCGGGACTTATTTGACGATTCCTTTTTCGAGGTACTCGGCGAGGTTGGTGCGGGCTTGCTCGGCAGCGTGGTCGGCAGCCACTTTCTTCATATCGGAGCGCACCATGAGGCGCACCAGTTCCTCGAAAGTAGTCTTGTTCGGATTCCAACCGAGTTCGGCTCTTGCCTTGGTGGGGTCGCCCCAGAGGTTGACCACATCGGTCGGGCGGTAGAAATCGGGGGACACCTCCACAAGGGTCTTGCCTATCAGATGAGCGGGACCTGCTACGCAGATACCTTTCTCGTCCTGCCCCTCGCCCTCAAAACGAAGCGTGATACCCACCTCGCGGAAAGCCAAATCGCAAAACTCACGCACGGAATGCTGCACACCCGTGGCGATGACAAAATCTTCGGGTTTGTCATGCTGGAGAATGAGCCACATGCACTCGACATAGTCTTTGGCATAGCCCCAGTCGCGGAGCGAAGAGAGGTTGCCGAGGTAGAGTTTGTGCTGCTTGCCCTGGGCGATACGGGCGGCGGCAAGGGTAATCTTGCGCGTTACGAATGTCTCGCCGCGGCGCTCGGACTCGTGGTTGAACAAGATACCCGAGCAGCAGAACATATTGTATGCCTCGCGGTACTCCTTGACAATCCAGTAGCCGTAGAGTTTAGCCACGGCGTAGGGCGAATAGGGGTGGAAAGGCGTGTTCTCGTTCTGCGGCACCTCCTCCACTTTGCCGTAGAGTTCGGAGGTGGATGCCTGGTAGATACGGCAGGTGGACGCCAGTCCGCAGGCACGCACCGCCTCCAAGACGCGCAGGACACCCGTGGCGTCGATGTCGGCAGTGAACTCGGGCGAGTCGAACGAGACCTGCACGTGCGACTGTGCGGCGAGGTTGTATATCTCATCGGGGCGCACCTTGCCGATGACCTGTATGAGCCCCATAGAGTCGGACAGGTCGCCATAATGGAGATGGAAATGGGGCTTCCCTTCGAGGTGGGCGATACGCTCGCGATAGTCCACCGAACTGCGGCGGATAATGCCGTGTACGTCATAGCCTTTGCCGAGGAGGAACTCGCTCAGATAGGAGCCGTCCTGACCGGTGATACCTGTGATTAATGCTGTTTTCATATATACTTTGTGTAAGTTAGTTTATGTGGGGTTACTGTATGTAAGCCATTTTCATGTAAGCCACTGCGTGTGGATTTGTTTGTATTGGATTATGATAGTAAATAGTCATACACATTCATCAGCACAATACCATTATCCAACGAGTGGCAGGGGATATTGTCCGTAGTTAATATCATTTTGGGGAAAGAATCCCCGGTAAGCATCAGAGAGCGTTGCTCTTGTTGCAACTTTTCTTCATCAGGGATACTATAAGCGGACTGGATATAGACACGTTCACTACCACGGTTACACACAAAATCAACCTCGTAGGTAGCACGCTGTGATTTACCTTCGGCATTCTTGCCTACCACAGACACATTTCCCACATCAACCAAATAGCCCTGTTCCAGCAAGTGGTTGTAGAGAATATTCTCCATTGCGTGCGTGGGTTCTACCTGCCGAAATCCTAACAGGGCATTGCGCAGTCCCATATCGGAGAAGTAATACTTATAGGGAGAGTCAATATACTTACGCCCCTTGATATTGTAGCGTGTGGCACGAGAAACAAGGAACGAGTCTATAAAATAGTCAATATACTGTTTGACTGTACTATGCGATATATCCGATTTTTTCTCGCTCTTGAAAGTATTCGCCAATTTATGCGGATTGGTCAATGCACCAATGTTAGAGGCTAAAAGTACCAGTAACTCCTCTAAATCACTGTCATTCTTTACTTGGTTGCGACTAATAATGTCACTCAAGTAAGTTTCTTTCAGCAAGTCTTGCAACATCTGTGCTTTCTGCTGTGTGTTGTTTGCCAATACCACCATCGGCAAGCCACCGTAATACATATAGTCTTTCCACAGCGTAAATACATCAGCATTCGAGACTTCGTGTATCTCCTTGAAACTAAGCGGATAGAGATGCACTTGTGTGCCACGCCCACGAAACTCTGTAACGACATCAGACGACAAGAAACGGGCATTGCTCCCCGTAACATACACATCCACATTGGGCATATACAGAAAACCATTCAGCACCTCCACAAAGTCTTCCAACAGTTGCACTTCATCAATAAAGATATAGTATCTCTCCGTCGTTGATTGCACTTGGTCCTGCACAAACCGGTAGAGCGTTTCTGCCTTACGCAGATGTTTGTTTGCGTACGAATCCAAAGGTATTCCGATGATATGGTCTTCCGGTACACCCTCTTGCAGCAAGCGTTGCCGAAAAAGCGTGAATAATAAATACGACTTCCCCACACGGCGAAGACCGGTAACTATTTTTACCAGTCCATTTTGCCGCAGCGACAGGAGTTGCTGCACATATTTCTCTCTCGGATAGATATTCATCTGTTATTTTACTTTATCAAGAGTTGTAGAGTTCTACACTTTCTGCTGATATATTTGCGTATTGCACAACAAAAAACATGCCACTTGCCTCTATGCGTTTTTCTATCGCCTGTGCTTGTATTCTCAACTAAGTGTGGATATATTTGTTATCTGATATTGTAAATTGCATCATTATTATCCACGTAGTTTACGTTTCAGGGTGCCATACAGGGCGAACAGGTGAATGGTGAGTGATAGCCCTATAATCTGTTTGCATTTCAATGCCCTGTCTGATTTGCGGGAGAGACTGTATTTCAGCAAATGTTCGTTGGCACAGAATATCTGCTTTGCCTCTTTTCTGTCGGTGCGTGCGATTTGGTTGTAGCCGTACAGGCAGGACACATACATCTGCGCAAGATAGCCTAATGCGGTTGTCCAGTAAGCAGAAGCCTTCCCATTGTTCTGTATCCGTTCCTGTTTGTATCGGTCATAGAACTTGCGGAATATATGGTCATAAGAGCGAAGGTTGCGTATTGAATAGGAGGTAGTAATACTTCCGCCGCGATGCTGGTAGCCGTACATGGGTATGTTGGTTGCCTGTACGTGTTGTACATACCGCCACAAGCGCAAACTCCAATCGACATCTTCGCTTAACAAGCCTTTCTCGAAATAGACCTCGTTTTCTGTCAGCAATGCTCTGCGGATTAACTGGAAGCAGGCACTCATATTGAAGGCTTGGGTACATATCAGCCGTCTGAACACCTCTTGCGCTGTGTGCGTGTTGATATATTCTATGTCGTACTCTCGGCGTTGGGTTTGCCTTTGAGGATATATATCCACGCAACGGAACAATAGTATATCCGTTGGTTGCTGCTCTATTGACGCCACCATCTGACGCAAGCCATCGTGTTCCAACCAGACATCATCCCCATCCAAGAAAGCAATAAACTCGCCTGTAGCGTGTTGTAATCCCACGTTGCGTGCATCGCTCAGTCCGCCATTGGGCTTGTGTACAACACAGATACGGGAGTCTGAGGCAGCCAAGGTATCGCACAGATGCCCAGAGTCATCGGTAGAGCCATCGTCCACCAAGATAATCTCCAAGTCGCGGTAGGTTTGCGCTTGCACACTCTGTACACATTGCTGCAAGTATGCCTGCACATTGTAAACGGGTATGATAATACTGACTTTCATCTGTTAGGCGTGAGACGGTTGAATGGTTGTCTGCGTTGTATGATTTCGGCATTGACATAATGCACCACGAGGAACAGCAATGCCATAAATACGGGCGTGCGGAAAAGTATGCCCGTGTACATAAAATACTCCCATGCACATATACCGACGATAGTAAGCCGCAGCCGGTGATTGCGGCAATAGAACCAAAAGACAAAGCAGAAGAATATAGTACATAGAGTCCCCAACAGCCCTGTGGTCACATAACTCTGGAAGAAGCCGGTAGCAGAGCCTTTGTGGTTAATGCGAATGGTGAGCGGCAGTTCGTCAAACTCGGCATAGTCGGTGCTATACATACTGTTAAACCCTAAGCCCCACCAGTCCTGGCTGATTGAGGGATAAATACCTACCAAGAGTTTGAACAGCGCAATGGTTGCCCCACCCCGCCCCTCTGCCGTCTGCTTTTTGGGCGACATATAAGAGAACTGACCGCCTGCATATTGCAGAGTTTGCCTATCTTCCTGATACTCCTCCACCTGTCCCTCTATGCCCTTTTTCCCGAACTGGTATTCTTCGGCGTAACCAATGGCATAGTCCCAATCGAAACTGCCCCACACCTGATGTTCGGGATTGAGGGTTGGCGTGAGTCGTACACCCAAATAGAAAAGCAACGGAACAAAGGCGAGCATGGCAATCCACGACTTCTTGATGCGCACACCCTGCACGTAAACAAAGAATACAAAGACCACTACAGGCAAGATGAACATCACCGCCCGCTTTCCCGTGGTGAAGCCCAAAAACAATAGCCCTAACAAATAGAGCCAGTCCCATTTGTTGAATTGCCCTTTGCGATAGAGCCACAGAATGATGAACCAAAGAATAGGTATAGTGGTACCTACCGCACCGCCCGCAATAGAGAACGAGCCGACAAGTCCTTCTATCTGTGTCCTGAATACGGCAAACTTGAATACAGATATGATAATCTGCATCAGACCTATATCATAGAACAGGCGCAGCAGTTGCTCTTTCCTGCCTCGGCAATACACCGCTTCTTTTATGATAAAATACAGCAAGAAGGCCTCGATGTATCGGGCGTATTGGCTAAGGATTGTGGTTGTGTTTGTTGCAACAGGAGAGAAATATATCGCTGACAATACAAATTGTGCTGTGAACAGGACAAATGCAAGCACTATCCACCGTTCACGCGGCACGTATGCTCTCCATGCCTTGTATCTGTAGGCGACATACAGGCAAAGCAGGAGCATCGCTATTTTGTAGGTATTCTCTACGCCCTTGCCAAAGAAGATAAACACACGCGGCCAGCAGAGCAGTATCAAGAGCACAGACAGGATGTCCCGGTAATGCTTGCAGAGCATATATACAAGCGTCGCAAGGACAAATATCTGCATCAGGATTTGTCCGGGTATGGAAATGCTATGTCCTATAAATTCAAAAGGCATTGTGTATATATACTACTTCTTTTATCACTTGTTCTTACCCAAAACAGATTCCACGATGTCCAATACATTCTGGGCATCAAACTGCTTTTTCCCAATTCGCGACAATTCCCCGCAGTGCGCTAATAGACTATGGTTCATTTGCAATTCCGTTATAATACCTGCGATTGCAGAAGGACTCATATCCACTATTTTCCCATACTCCCCGTCTTGGAGTATTGTCAGTGCCCCAATCGTCCGTGTAGCAACAATCGGTTTTCCCAAACACATCGCCTCCCCAAACACCAGAGGCAATCCTTCTGCACGAGAAGAAGACAGAAATATGTCTGCCATTCTCATATAGGGATATGGGTTCGCCTTATACCCTAACAAGTGTACTATATCATCCACACCTGCTCCTTGTATTAAGGCTCTCAATCTCTTTTCTTGTGAACCTGTACCAATAATCCAAAAATCCACATCTGTCCCTTGCCGTTTGAGTATCCGAGCCGCCTCAACCACCATATCATACCCTTTTACCTCCTCCAAACGTCCTACAGAGCATATCGTAAATGTCCGCTTGAGGACATCAGTAACCAACTCTTGCGACTTTTGCACGATTTCCGTTTCATTGATTATATTCGGGCAAATATATTGTTTTATGTTTTCCGAAAGATGGAACACTTTGTTGAATTGCGTTTGTGCATACTCACTCACAAACACGACTCCATTTAACGTAGAATAGGCTTTCTTTTCATCTTCCCCTACGAAATGACGGGCTGACCAATGGTTTTCCACCAAATCTGTATGCACCCACGATATATTCCTCTGCGCCCTGTCGAATACAAAAGAATGATACAACAAAGAATCCCCTTCCAAAAAAGATACTATCACATCGTAATAGTCAGGCACTTTGCGTCTTGTCAGATATGTAAGCAGAGCCGGTGTATGCCAATCCAAATACAGATGCTTGGCAATTTTATATACTATGCTATGGTTGTTTCCAAACAGAGTATGATACGTTACGCCATCCACTATATCCGTTCCTTTCTTGTCCCCGAATATAACCAGCACACTGATGTTATATGTCTGCTTATCCATCGCCCGCAACAGATTGACGAGAGCCTTTTCCGCCCCCCCGCCTTCCAAACCGGTTATGATAAACAAGACACGTGTCATATTCATATCTGTACTAACGCTATTTCAAACTCTTTTTTCCTTGTCCCCTATCATATATTTTGCGAGAAACGGACTCAAGCGAATCACACGAATAACAACCATACAACAGGCTATTATTACGACTGCCAATAGGGCGAATATAATCAATAATAGAGCGGGGGGGGGTATTCGTGGAAATTGTGCGCAAGAAAGACCAATTTCCTGCCAAGAAAAAGTAATGTATCAAATAGATACCCAATGTATTGCTACCTACAACCTGCAATGCTTTTCCTGTCCTGCTATCTGACCAAAACTGCCGCATAGAGTAGAACAATGCCGTTACAATACAAATACTTGCATAAGGCAAAAGGCGTACACACACAGCAGCCCAATAGCGTTGTATGCCACCGGATGGCAGTCCTTTGACATTAACCACCGCCATCAATACATAAGCCACAATGACTATTCCCATTGCGTACTTGTTTGACAAAAGCCGCAGAAAGACATCTTTATATTTTCTCACCAATATACCGAGTACAAAGAACTGAAAATAACTCCATTTACCTATCTGCAATGCATCAAACCACACCATAGCCCCATCTCCGAACATACGTGTGTACAAGCCGTGGCGAGACAATAGCCACGAGAACACCGCTGTTAGTACCACCAAGCACACCAACCAGCCTCTATTACCAACTTTGACAACTTGCATCAGCCACTCAAACAAAACATACAAAGCAATAAACCCAAACAAGGTGATTGTAAACCAATAGCCGAATTTCATTGGATGAAGAGATGCTTCCACAAGATTATACCCTAATATCCAAATTGCCAGCAGAAACATAATAACTGTCGGAACTAATATCTGCTGCACTTTCTTCCACAAATAAGTCACTACAGAATGAGCCGTCCATTGTCTGTTCGGATTATACATTACCAGTCCAGAGACAAAGAAAAATAGCGGCATAAACATCCATGCTATCAATGTATTATACACCGTGCTTTGGCTTCCGCTGAAGAACTGCACATGCATAATCACCACAAGCCACATTGCAAACCCTCGCAATGCGTCTATCCACGCTATTCTGCCTTGTTTCACCATGCCGTCTTCCATCCTTACTTCATCAGTTTGTTCGCCACACGCAGGAATATACTCGGCAGGTATTGATTGCGGAGTTTGGTTATTCGCGGGTAGCGGGCAATTACTTCATAGTCGCGTTGGAGGCGGACGGGCATCAGTCTGTCCAGTATCTGCTTGCGCTCGCGGGCGCACAAGGCGGGGTTATGGTAACTGAGTCCCGTATTCTCGAAATACGCCACATCCACATCTCTGTACAGCAGGCGCACCTCATCGTGAAAAGCAATCACACGGAAGAACCAGTCGAAGTCGGCACAGATACGCATCGTGCTGTCGTAATTGCCGTATTTATCAAACAGACTACGGCGGATAAACGTAGCCTGGTGCTTCATGCAACTGTTGTACAAGTCCACAAAACCAGGGGCATCCACGCCCTTGCAGTGCTCCACTACCCTACCCCGGGCATCCACCACCAACTCGTTGCCATAGACAATATCCGCCCCCTCGCTGTCCGCCATCATCCGCGCCACCACATCCGCTCCGCAGAAAGCGTCTCCCGCATTGAGGAAAAAACAGAAATCGCCTTTCGCCAGCCCTATGCCCTTATTCTGCGCGTCATACACTCCCCTGTCCGGCTCCGAAAGGACTTGTACATTTGAGTATTTGTGAATTTGAAGATTGTCTCCCCTGCATTGTGCATTGCCCGTATCTTTGTCCCCCTCTTTGAGGGGGTCGGGGGAGTCTTGTCGCATCTTGTCCAGCCACTCCTGCGTACCGTCGGTGCTTGCCCCGTCCACAACAATCCACTCCATATCCTTGTATGTCTGTGCAGCCACAGACTCCGCCGTCTTGCGCAGCCCCGCGAGGTTGTTGTAGGTTATGGTAATGATAGAACAAGTCATTTTCTGCTATTCGCATATCCGTTAAACCGTACAAAAGTAGTGTTTTTTAGCGAGATATGCAAGGAAGATTTGCACAAACGACTATTTTTTAGTAATTTTGCAGAGATATAAACAATACGAAGAGCCAACATAGCACCACTTTTCAAAAACCAATCCCAATGAAACCACCGTCCGTTTCATATCGAACAAGCCCCGTATCATCATCGGATCTGTATCGGGTTGTTATCGGGTGATTATCGGGTGATTATCGGGTGATTATCGGGTGGTTCAGCATATCACGAGCATACCTGAAGCACAGACAGAGTGCACTACAAGAACCTACTCCGCACTTATGCAGCATATTCACAACATTGCGTACAACTACCAACTATAAACTTAAAAACTACTCTAAACTATCAACTTACAACTATCAACTAATTATATGGCAACAATAGAATACATCGACCCCATCGCCTCTATGTCGGGGCGGCTCAACAAACAGGAAAAACGCGGTGCCATCTTGCGTCAGAAGCACTATAAAGACCCCGACGGCAGAGTCATTGCCGTCGGTACCAACGAGTCTTACTGTGTCCGCAATCCGCGCGATTACAAGAAGAACCCGCCGCAAGGAGAGGAACGCCGCAACATCTCTATTTTCCAAGAGGCAACACGTCTCGCTATGTTGGAACGTCAGAACCCCGAGCGTCTGGCTTATTGGAAAGCGCGTTTTGAGGCGCAACTCCGCCGTGGCGAACCCGATGCACCCATCGACCTGCGTACCAACCGCCCGCGCATCTACCGTCGCTTCCACATCTTCGTCCAATCCGCCATCCAACGCACCCTCAAAAAACATTAGTTAGCGGTAGAATAGTCTTTGAAATAGTCCACACGTATGATTTTGTCGGACAAACTATATGCCTCCTGCTCTGTTATGGGACGATGACGCAAAGCCGCTGTATCGGAGAGATTTACCCCGAAGCCCCGCCAATAATAATCGTCAGCCCCTATCAAATGACGAATGGTAGGGTAAGCATCCATCTGATAGGTCATTTCGTCAATCCTTACCGACTCTTGCAAATCAGGTGAATAGGCAACAAAAGCCGTATATGCATCTTTTGGGGTGTAGTCCAGCCCTGACTCATCGCAATAATCCTGAAACTTCTTGCGCATAATCGGGTCGAAAATAATATGGTCTCCCATAAAGCAGACCACAGTGTTGTGCAACACGGAATCGGTATCAATACGGTGCAGGAAATTGCCCCAACACGAATCGGTATAGTTGAGGCAAAGCAGATAGTTGCGCATATTAACAGGCATATCATCGGGCAGAGACAACGAAGAATAGTGTGTACAAGCCGTAAAAGGAGTATGCGAGGCTATCGTAATGAGCAGAATATAATCATACCGTCCCGTCATACCGTTCAGCAACCGGAAACTTTCCTCATCCAGCGATGCCGGCACCGTGTATGCCGTATCTATCCCGTAAGCGATGTTCATCGCATATTGGTTCCACACACTCAACTCCCCGGGTTGTATCATAGCCGCACGGCTATACATATCACTCAACGAAGGAAACACATTCTGCGAAAAATCGTTCACCACCACGCCCTCACGAATAGGCAGCAGACCGGTATTGTAAATCATCTGCCCGTCGCCGGAGTTGCCTGCCAAGGTCTGCGATTTGGTACGCACGGCATAAACCACATTATGCTCCTGTATAAAACGGTACAAGTTGGGCGTTATGTCCGGACGAACAGCCCAACTCTCCATACTCTCCACCAGAATCAGCACCAGCGGATGAGAAGGCGATAGCGGCGTATCGACGGTGTCACAATACACTTGTATTGCGTTTATATCCGCCCTTGTCAGAGCAACCGGTTTGTCGAAAGGTTTGCACACCAAGCGTGCCATCGTATAGTAGAAACTATGCAATACGGATACATATTGCACTGCTTCTGTCGGATTCCATGGCTGAAGTGTGTTGCAATAGTCGGTCTTGAAACACGAGAAAAAGAAATGCTTTTTGTCCGGTGCCACCTGCCGTGCAACAATATTGGCAGCGGCGATATCCAATCCTGCACTACATACCAAAGCGGAGAAAAATGATGGAAGCGACCGCCTGCGATTATCAAAAAGCACGACACCGGCTACAAGCAATAAGGTAGGCAGCAAAAGCAGCAACAAATCGGGAGTGAGATACATACCGATACTGCTCTCAAAACCATGCAGTTCTTTGAGCAACGCAAACGAATCGGCAGTAATAAACACCCGCGTAGAACGATAATAGACCACTTCTGCCAATATCCATATATTGATGAGTACGGAAGTATATATCGTCCAATACTTGCGCCGGAACAGGAACACGAAACTGCCTATCAGCAGAGCAATGCTGAGTTTGGGCAGATAGAACGAAACAAAATACAGCGGGTTTTTCCAAAGCGAACTGATGGCGATATTATGAAACGCCAACCATGAAAACAATACACATTGCAGAAACACCCCCCCCCGCGAAGATTATAAACAACCATAGATTAGCACACTTCGCATTGTAGCAGCGGGACAGAAATGAAGAATTCATTATTTTTCACATTATTTCATTTGATAACTATCATTCTCCGTTTCATACGGAACAGCCACGGGCAATACAACCGCAGCACACACAACGGTTTCAATACATATATATCCAATTTTCTACGCACGGATGCTATCTGTTTTCTAAACGAAGCATCATTTTTGTACCGTTCAGAATCCAAATAGGGAAATAGCAAGCCTGCCATTATCGGATCTATAAACCTCCTGAAATCCGGCTGAACGGCTCTATCCTTATCATACTTGCCCATATAGCACACCAAGTTGCGCTCAAAAGGCGGTGCAGAATGAAACAAACTGTTTTCGGTATCCTGCATCCAATAGGCAAGGAGACGGGTGGAACAGGCTGCAGCCTCGGGAAAGGCAAGCAATAAGCGATACCATACATCTATATCCTCGCCATAAGATATTCGTTCATCAAAACCGCCAACCTCAAGAAATGCTTTTTTAGACACTATCGCAGCAGAAGTCCAAAAAGAATAGGTCTTTTGCATCCAATAGTTTTCTATTTTTTTTCGCTCGAAAGAATGTTGAGAATTACCCTGCAACACCATATTGCCTTTGCCATAAGTCCACCCCACTCCCCATAGAACTGCTTTTGGAAATTGTTGTACCAATGCATACGCTTCCGACAAATAATTCTCGTCCCAATAATCATCAGCGTCCAAGAAAGCAACATAAGGATAGCGACTATGCGACACTCCTGTATTGCGTGCGGCACTCACCCCACTGTTATTCTGATTGACAAGAGCAAAACGTTCATCTCCTCCAATCGCCTTCACTGCATTAGCCAGCGAAGAATCCGTAGAGCCGTCATTGACAATAATACATTCAAAATCTCTGAAATTCTGACGTTTGACACATTGAATAGTAGAGATAATACTTTGTTCTTTGTTATATAGAGGAATGACAATCGTAAACATAACAATGCTATTTTTTACCTTATAAAGACATTTTTGCTGATATTTTCGGTTTGGTGGAAAACAAAGTGGTATCCTCCTCTTGCGCCGTTATTCGTTCAGCAACCATTTTTGCCACCGCCTCTGCCCCTATGGCACTCCAATGTGTATCACCGCAGGAATAAATATCGCACACACCATTACAAGCCATTGCCGACAATGTATCTTTGGAATTAATAAACTGCGGGGAGTTGCACATTGCAGCAAGGGAGTCTAATACAAATGATTTTGAATATGTATTGTCAACAATGTACGGCTGATAGATATCATATTTGTCAGCAGCGACCAAAACATACAGATGAATACCTAAACTATCAGCATACGCAAAGAGATTTTCCAATTCATTTTTTGCCATACAGACAGACTCTTTTGACGAAACACGCAAGTCGTCCTCGTAGAAATACAATTTATTTTCTTTTCCGCTACAAGAAAACATTGGAACGGACAAAGCGGCTTTCTTCACGGGATTATCAATACCCATTCTTTTCTTGGCAAATTCTTGTGTTCCACTAAATAAGGTTGCCAGATGTGAATTATTTTTCGCCATAGTAGATTTTTTCTTAGCAACGGCTATGGATGCAGTATCTATAACACCCCTTTCAATCATCATTTGGGGACTCAAACCCACTTGCGTATTTACAAGACGGGATACCAATTCCCGCTCAACGGACTCAATTATCACTATTCGCGGCAAAGGTTGCACCTTTGACAAATAGATAAACTGATTGAAGAGATGGCCTCTCCACCAGTCAAATTGTAAATTGTATATCGGCAAATTTGACCATTCTGCCAAAAAATCAGAATACCGTCCAATCCCTTCTTTGTTAGAAAAAGAATCACCTATAATCAACACGCAAGAATCTTCGGGGACATTGCAATACTCACAACTAATTGGCGATTTGTGAAAGTTTGGCGGCTGAATAGAATCGTCAACAAAGACTATCTGCCCCAATAATCCCAAATCTCCACCGATATATGGTTTTACCAAAACGGCGTAATAAACTATCAGCAATATGACAGGCAAACTGTATAAGAATGTCTTTATTATAAATCGTTTCATTGGTCAGAACTGGAAATAGATGAATGTCTCATTTTCTCCTGAATATAAGAATATACATAGTACAACAGAATAATAAATCAAGAACCGCACCAGTCCATACTTAGGTAATCGGTTGAATCCGTGTGCTGTATTTCTGTTGAGCCATTCAATGAGGAACATAGCCGCAATGGCAATGAATGTATGAATATAATAGCCTCGGTTGATGAGCCATGGGATACTCAACAAGGATTTGCTGCCTATCCCTGCAATAAAAGCACAGGCATCCGTAATGGTATCCGCGCGGAAGATAATCCAACCCACTACGGCAAGGGCAAAGGTAAAGAGCATTTGGGCGGCTTCAGCAACAGAAGGCAGCAGTTTTGCCTTGGCGGTACCGTCGGGCAAAGTGATAGTGGCGACGGTGTCACGGTAGCGGCGGTTCCTGCCGAGGAGTATCAATGGCAAGAACAGGAAAGCGTGGTAGGCACCCCAGGCGATAAACGTCCAGTTGGCACCATGCCAGAAACCCGACAACAGGAAGATAATGAACGTGTTGCGAATGATGATGGCTTTCTTGTACGCCTCTTTGTGATGTATGCGCTCAGGAGCAACAGGGCGGCTGTCACCCAACGGGATATAGACGTAATCCCGAAACCATGTAGTAAGCGATATATGCCAACGCCGCCAGAACTCCGCTATGTCGCGACTGAAATAAGGTACGTTGAAGTTGCGCATCAATCTGATACCGAACAACTTGGCGGTGCCTATGGCAATGTCGGAGTAGCCCGAAAAGTCGCCGTAAATCTGTATGGAGAACAGCACGGCTGCGAGAAGAAGTGTACTGCCCGAATAGGAGGTATAATCAGCAAACACGGCATCCACATACGTGGCGCAGTTGTCCGCCACCACAATCTTTTTGAACAGTCCCCATAGTATCTGCCGCATACCGTCCACCGCTTGCGCATAGTCGAAGTGCCGCCTTTGCAAAAACTGCGGCAAGAGGTTCGTGGCGCGCTCTATCGGTCCTGCTACCAACTGCGGAAAGAACGACAAGAATGCGGTAAAGGCAATGAGGTCATGCGTGGGCTGTATCTGTCTCCGATAGACATCTATGGAATAGGACAGGGCTTGGAAGGTGTAGAAACTGATACCCACAGGCAGCACCAAGTGCAAGAGCAGGCTATCGGCTTGGCAACCAAAGAGTTCGGCAAAGGAACGGACAAAGAAATCGTAGTACTTGTATGTGCCGAGGATAGCGAGATTGATGACGATATTGACTATCATCACGACTTTGCGTGTGCGCGAGGACTTGGCACGCTCTATGCCGATGCCGCTGAGGAACGAACAGAGGGTGGTGAAGGCGATGAGGATAAGAAACCGCCAGTTCCACCAACCATAGAAGATATAACTGGCAACGACAATGAACAGGTTTTGCAGCAGCAGTTGGTGCATGCAGCGGCGGAGCGCATAGTCGAACACAAACCAATAGAGCAGGAATACTATCGGCAGGAAAACGGCAAACTCAATGGAGTTGAAGAGCATACGTATATCTATAAAAATGCGAATATTGAAAACAGCCTATGGCACTATTGTTTTCAACACTTGAATGAGGCTATCAATTTCTTCAAGTGCTTTAATGTACCTTTTATTACATATAGCAAGCAGCCATACATATAGGCACGGGAGTAGTGATGTACCGGTATCCATTCGCTCGGTACCATTCGATGGATATTTTCTTTTTCGTAGTGCCACATAGCCCTTCCAAACCACGGATTAGGATACAATACAATCTTGCCTGGATTTGTATTCAAATGGGCTCCCCACTCTGCAAAAGTACTGTTACTGATGATATTATGTTTGCATAGCGAAGCAACATACAGGTCGGTCAACGGATCAATATGAGGCACAATGGTAATGTTTTTTCCCTTAAAATGCCTTTTGCACCACTCCGTATCATCACTGATAACCAAATAGTGAATGTCTTTGGTACGTAGCATCTTTTGCACCATCAGCATACACTTATGGTAATAAGCCTCATCTTCCACAGGATTGGTCATTGGTAAACGCAAATAGTCTCCGCGGCGCACCACAACAGAGCAAGTAGTTCCTGTCTGTAAAACCGGGAACTTCTGTTTCAAACCATTTGATGTATCTATGGGAGGGGCAAACAAACGCTGCAATACCGTTTCCGAATAGAAATGGACATCTTGATTTCCACCATATAGCACAAAGCCTTGTACAGGAATGGTTTGTATCTCCCTCAAATTCAGCCCGTCATACGGCATCCATACAGCATCAGCGGGAATACTCTCAGCAAAAGGGATATTACGGAATATCGTTTCTTTGTAGGGTTTTATATATTCTGTGAGCGAACAGTTATCCGGCTCGGTACAATGATAGTTCTTATTCACCACAGCGCAATAAGGCACGTGCAACCGTTCCGACAATGTAGCCGCAGCGGCAATCTGATATAGCAGGTTGCCTAACCTGCCTTCTAAAAATACATATATCATATCAATTCTTTATATGTTAGAATCACTTTTTCCACCCACTCTTCTACGTTATAGTACGAGAGGATATATGATCTTTGTGCTGCATTATGTTTTTCTTTTTCACTGGACACCAAAGACAATTGCTCATATAGCATTTTACATAGACTTTCCACGTCTTCCTTCTCACAGATTCCAATATATGGTATATCCAATGGATTGCCCCCTATACGTGTACATACAAGCCCACAACTACAGTATGCAGCCTCAATGGTAGCATAACTCAATCCTTCCGTACGGCTGGCAGACAGAAATACATCTGCTGCATTGTAGTATGTAGCGATGTCCTCACGAGGCGGAAGGAGTTGTAACCACGTCGGCATTTCGCCTATTGCGTCTTGTACGCAACGTTTGGTTTGCTCAAAATCACCGCTCTGCATAATGCACAATTTGACATCTATATTTTTCTCTATGCGCAGTTTTCGGATGGCTTTTGCCGCAATGTCCACTCCCTTGACCAATGCCGGCCACCCCGCCATCAATACCACATATTGCGAGGGATTATCTTTCAAAGATATTGACTCATAGTTGTTTAACCGTTCAAAAGCAATGGCATTCATTATATACCCCACATTCGTGCAATGTGTGTTGCGTTTCACGCCCTCTGCTACCGATTTGCTGACGCCGATGATACGGGTGTATGTATGCTCTACGACCCAACGCTTCAGCCATGCTGAACGAGTCTTTGGAATACTAAATTGGTTATGGAAATGTCCTATAACAGGAATATGCCGTGCGAAAGTATAATGCGCAATACATAGTACATAATTGTAGAATATAAAATGCGTGTGTATCAGGTCTATATGTTCAGAACGGATAATATGCCGCAATGTAACCATATCTGCCCACGTAAAACGACGAGAATAAAACGAACGAGAAACAAAATACACCGTATGTTTTTGAGCAAATGACTCTGCCCAAACCTGCATCTTTGCCGGTTCTGGAAACAAATACACCATACGAGCCTTTTCCTTTCCTATGCCGTATAGTCCTAAATAGTCTCCCAATGCCTCAATACATGGAATAAAATTTCCCCGATAGGATGCCGCATAATCCGATATGAGAAGGATATTTTTCATATCATATAAAATTCGTTATAGTCAAATTTATACTCTTCCGACAGGCGTTGCCGGATAGTCTGCTCTATGTCGCTTATCTGGGCTGCCGCGGGTTCATTGCTATACATTGCGCTGCGTGTAACGCCGCAGAAATGTGTTACATACACAGGATAGGCATAGAACGACCAATCGATATAGTGCAGTCCCATTGCCGACAGAACCTCAAAAAGCAATGCACCCGTATCATACAGCGTCTCATCGATATAGTGTCCGCTGTGTTCCTTGTACCGTTTGCGGAACCGGTTCATACACACCTCCGTAATACGCTGTGCTTTGTACCAATGGAGTTTGCTGAACTTGTTGCGTATTCTGCGAATTGCCCCCCCCGTTCTGCTTAAATTGGTCTTCGACACGATATTGAAACTACAGCCTTGCTCTATCTCCGCCCGCAACAATGCCACATTCAGACAACAATATGGAATCCACATACGCTCTGCGTGGAAAGTATGCTCCATAGGCGGCAGCCCGTAACCCGACACCTGTTTCATTCCAGTGCCGAAGATATGGTTCCCGCCTATCAGGCTTCGGGTACGCAGTGTACGCATCATCTGCAAAGCCTCGGCATTGAGTATCTCCACGTCCGAATCCACTAAATACAGCCAATCGCTGTGGATATGCAGGAACAAGTCGTCCAACGTATCGCCGTGGTGCCGCAAAGGAAGACAAACCAAATCAAAATCATAATCAGCCTGCAGGCGGCGGAGTGCTTCGGCATCAGATTGTCCGTTCAGCGGACAATCAACGACCAGCAACGGCATATCCATATAGCGGCGCACGCTCAATATCGCCAAAGTGGTACACAGCAGCGTATGTACATTCACTATCACCGCCCGCTCGCTGCTGTAAGGAATGTCTGATATATATTTATATTCTTTCATCTTGTTTCTCGTATTGCCTCAATGAATAGTTTGCTGTCAGGTTTGAGCGGGATGGCAGGTGTTTGCAGTTCTTGCTGCAGGATGGCTTTCAATTCGTCCATTGTGCGGTACTCGTAGATACCGGAGATGTTGAAATAATTGCGCAGACTGTCGGTGTTTGCTATAACGGGAATGCCCGCTATCTCTGCCTCCACGATACGTGTCAGTGCCCCTGTGGTAGGTGGTTGGTTGATAAGCAAAGCCGTACACTCTGTCATCTCGCGGGTCAGTTGCTCTTGTGTCAACTCGCCCAACAATACTATATTCTTACAACTGTCCGGTACACGGATATGCTCCGCAGTACCGTAACCTCCAATACGCAACTCCGTTTCGATGCCTTCCGCTGCTACATAGTCCGCCAACAGTTGCATACCGAGAGCCGTCGGGGCATTGACAGCAGAACCTATGACAAGAAATGTCCGTTTGTCTTTTGCTGCCTGTTGCTTCCGCGCAGCCCTGATCTGCAACAGCCATTCCCTGCACGCCTTGGCGGGATAATACGGCAGATAGTAGGCATTCACCCCATAGAGCCGCATCAGCCATGTCTCCTCACGGCTAATCATAAACACCGTATCGCATTTGCGGAGCAACGCCACCTCATTGCGAAAATCCGCAGGTGCATAATGCTGCGTTACAGGCGATTTACAACCAGGTACAAGGGTCTCAATGTTATGCATCACTGCTACCACTTTCTTTCTGCGCCTAAACGCCTCTTCCACCACCGGATAATGGTACGCTGCACTACCTTCATAGACAAACAATTTTTCCTGACTGCGGAAGAACGATTTAAGCCCGTCCACATTCCACGCCCACGCCATAAGATAATGCAATACGGTTTTCGGGTGTGTCAGTATATGCCGAAAGACTACCCTGTTCTGCGACTGCATAATCAGCCTTATTGCCCGCCACAGGTTACCCACTGTCAGCGACACACGCCTCATACCATAGTAAGTGCGCTCTATCCCCGCCTCGCGGTATATCTCGTCCAACTGCGCTTCTCGCCGCTCCCCGCCGTTACCAAACGGTTTGCACTCGAATATATGAAATGCCAGTATGTTCATTGCTTCAAATTAGTCGTCCACACAACAACAATAATAATGTTTTTGATTTCGATATTATGTTACGAGCAACTATAGATATTTCTATAGTTATCATTGATAACAGAAGACTGCTTACTAATTGCAACGTACTTGCGCCGAATATTATGCCAGACTGCGCCAATTGGATGATGGGCTCTCCTATCCATGGAAGATGAAAACTGAAGAATGTATGCAAGATATATATTTCCAACGTATATTTTCCTATGCGAACCCAGTACCCCCCCCATTTAGAATTGACATTCGTAGTATTTTCAAACACATACCATACGGATAACACCGCACACAATGGCATAACAATACTTTGATACGGAATAATAGTAAAATGTTGCAAGTTACAATAGAATAGAATTATAGACAGCAATGTAGTCAAAGTAAATACCCATCCCCTATTGATTATTTTATCACCTTTGTAACGCTTAAACAAAATGCCAAAGCAGAAAAACAAATACATATCCGGACGAAAGTCGATTATGGTTTGCACACTCATCGGAAATAGCCGAACCGTATGCTTTAGAGCCCACCACGAGCCTGCATAAACAAGTAAATCACAAATCAATGCTAACCACCGATTCGTTATATAACGTCGAGGAATTTCCCACAGCAATGTTAACAATACAAAGGTAAATAAAGAGCGTAAGAACCACAATTCCCACGGCGAGTGGAAGACATAGCGCGTTATCAATGCCCAAACAACAAAGGGAAGAAGCAATGTATATGCTCTCTTCCATACAGTTATCAATGCAGATTTCCATTGGTATCCATCGGTGCGGCAAAAAAGGAAACCGGAAATAAACATAAACAAAGGCATATGGAATGAATAGATAACATACCACCAAAACATTGTGGATGTAGGATAGTCCCAAAGCATATGCTCAAATGATTGGGAATATAATTTCGTTATTGTATGCCCCATTACTACCAGCAAAATAGCAAAACCTTTTAAGGCATCAATGTACACTATGCGTTCATTGTTCATTTCAGTCTATTGTTTTTTCTATTATTCTTGCCATACACTGCCAAGAAAAGGCTTTGGCACGTGCAAGAGATTGTTGTTTCTGTTGTTCGCAGTTGCCGTTTAGCAACTGCAGTATCGCCTCTGCCAAAGCACTGGCATCAGTTGGTTCTATGGTGATGCCTGCATTGCCAACCACCTCCGGCAGAGAAGACACATTGCTCGTTATCACAGGGCAACCGCACTGCATTGCCTCCAACGGCGGCAAGCCAAAGCCCTCATACAAACTCGGATAAACAAACACCGAGGCGGAAGAATACAACTGCGCCAACTCGGTATCACCAGCGTAGCCTGTCAGTATAATTTTGTCGGGATATTGAGTTTGCAGTTCTTTTATCCGTTGCAGCAGTATGGTGTTTTTCCACCCCATTGCCCCAGTAAGTACCAACTGCGGTATGTCTGTTTTTGTTTGTAGCAACATTGTATATGCCAAGATAACGGTTTCCAAGTTCTTGCGTGGCTCAATGGTACACACCGAGAGAATATACTTGCCATGTATACCCAACCGCCTGCACAACACTCCAGAGATGGCTGTAGGAACAAACACATCCGCCGCTGCCAGATATGCCACACAAGTATGCTCCACAGGGAAATCGCTACGGAAAGAAAGAAAATCCCGCCGGGTGGACTCGCTCACACAGACCACCCAATCGGTGGGCAATACGCTGTTTATGATAGATGTAATGGTATGCTTGTTGACCTCGTTGGGAAACCATTCAGGGTGAATCAATGGTATCAAATCGTGTACTATCAGCGTGGCTCGTACCTCTCGGCGATGTACCCATTCGGGAACCGGATAATAAGTAGCCAGATAGCGGGCACCGGACGGCACCATTATGTTTTTTTTCGGGCAGCAGAGCGATACTGTCTTGGCATATATGCGCAAGGCGTTCTTCGCAAACTTACAGAGTGTTTTTGTTGCGATGTGCCTGGTTGCCATCTGTCTTTCCCGCATCTTATCTGCCCACAGCAATGGTCGGTCTGTTAGAACCCTGTAAGCACTACTATCCGTACTCAAGAGATGCGTCTGCGGATAGTGCGGCATTATCTGCTGCCGCATAATCCGCTCGCGCCCCATAGTATCATAGAGCCATATCTTGTATTTCTCCGATTGCAACAATTGTTTGAGCAGTTGCTCCGACACACGATACAACCCCGTACGGAACAATTGCGTCTCGTATGCATTGACAAACAACGTGGCATCAAATATGATTACTTTTTGCGGCATAGCAACTTGTTTTTAAGACATTAAACTATCTATTCTTGACAACCAATTATTTATCAAGCCTCTGAAAGACAAAAGGAATACTCTCCAATACCGTTGAAAAAAAGTAAGTTTTTGTAATTGTTTTTTTCGGGCATTACTTTCATACTCTGTATGCATTTTCTGATAATAGCATATATATTTGCGATATTGAGTATATTTATTTTCAATAAGGGATTTAGCATATTCTTCAAACAACTGAAATAATATATCCTTCTCTGTTAATGTGATGCGATTTTGATATTTTGATAATATCATTGGTTTTTCAGGGTTAAAACCACTAAAATGGAAAAAGACCAACGGCACAAGATCCGCATTATAAGACACCATCCAATCTTTTCCTTGCTTATCTATACTTCGTTCATGTAGATTCCAGTATGCCACATCATACCCTCTATGAGTAAAAATATATGACGTATTGGGATAATATATCGGAACTAAATTTTGCCATATTTGATCTGTAAATAACCCCTGTTCAAAATTTACATAGGCTTTCGTCATCAAACGGTCTCCCCACCACTGTACCATATTCAAACCTGTTTCTGTTTTTTTAACAGCAAGAAATCCTAAATTGTAAATTCCTGTATTAAGGATATCTTCCTCCAACGGAATGCAACCATCCAAAGGTATTGCAGATTGGCAATGGGGTATGAGTGCAATATCGTGTTTTTGCATCACAAACTCCAATTCTAATAATGGTCTATACACGTATATGTCCGGATCTAAATACACGACTACATCTCCAGTATTTATAGCAAGAAACAAATACTTAAAATAATATGGCTTTACTGCAGTATTCAATTCAATAACCGAATAACGATGCACCATATCCTCTAAATCCACAATACCGACTTGGTCTACATCAACGATATCAAAACCCATTTTATCATAATCTATAGTTACATCACGTTTATCCACCAAACCTATTATATATCTCCATACAGGATTAGTACGGAGTAGCGATTGTCCTAAAACAATCGCTTGGGGCAAATAATTATTCGAACAAAGTGTAAAAACAGTATATGTCATCACTCTAATATATTCTATACTACAAATCTTTCTTCCTTTTCAAAACTCTATGAATCAAAAAAACGGGTTTAAGCAGAAACTTTCCCAAGCGATACTCTTTTGATTTTAGCAAACTTGCATTTCTAACAAAAGCCTCATACATAGCATTTGCAATCCCCACATTTGTATTTGCAATTTCTATTTGCTCTTGCGTTAAATCAACCCCACACATTATTGGCAAATCTTGTTGCCATTTATAAAACCAGATATCTCTTCCTGTAAGATACATTTCGTTAAAATCTCCACAAGACTTATGTTCTAATAGCACATCCCACAGTATCTCTATATTCAAACCTATCTTATGAATTTGCATTGACATATCCATATCATAAAAATGAAAACCGCTAAATGTATTCTCATCCCATCGAACAAGGTTCTCATCAAACAGACATTTAGGCATCGCCATAAAGACACCATCACAAGCAGCAACAAATGTTCTCTCTTTGCCCCTATATTGTTGGTGACAAACCTTTAGCATTGAGTATCCATTTTTGCAGTTGCTTTGTATATGATTTACAGAATCAACACGCGCATCTATCCAGTAGCATGGCATTGCAGGTAAGTAATGTCCACCTAATAAACCAACTATGCCAATATCCTGATAGTGAAGAAATCTTTGTTCTATTATATATCCCCATTGCTTGCTCCAGAAAATGATATCCTCATGCATAAAAATCAAGATATTTCCCTTCGCACGTCGCACTCCTTCATTATATGCAGAAAATATAGAGTATTGACTATGAGAATTATCTATGATGACCAACTCATAACCTGTCCCTATAGTATCTTGGATATTCTGCTTCAATTCCGCAGATATATCCGATTTGCGTGAACAAATAATACATGAAATCATAAGATCTGTATTAGAAATGCAATTTATGTTTTATTCTTTCCAAACTATGATATAGAGAGCGTTTATAATCAAATGCAAAAAAACTGATCCCATACCTTCCATAGTAACGAAAATAATACACTATATTTTTCAAGACTGCATATCCACCAAAAGACCATATAAAACCATATCGTTTTGTTTGAAAATTTACTCTTTCTTGTAAATACTCAGTATTGTGTAGAATATAAGAATAATCAGTACAACATCTCTGTACCGGATAACGTGCATCATCCATATACTGCTCATACATTAAATCTATATTACATCCTATGACATTTTTAGAATGTTGTCTGTATAGTATTAATGGTGGAATTATATACCCCAATGAATGCCCATTATCAAAAGCCTTTATTGCCAACAGCCAATCGTGAAGTATTCCTAAATTTGTACTATAAGAAATACTTTGCCCAAAATTTCTCCGAAAAGCCATAGTGGCTCCTGTAGCACGATTCATTCTATCCCATAATTCTAATTCAAAACCTTTATCAAATTGTTTTTGCGCTTTTTTAGAAAATCCGACCACTTGCCAAAGGCGTATTTTACGACCATCTCTCAAAATGAAATCTCCATTAGAGTCCACCAACCACGCATCCCCAAATACCACATTTTTATTAGGATGTGTCTCAAAATACCCCAAAATTGTTTCGACTTTGTTCTTTTCCCAAATATCGTCTTGATCAGAAAGGAATATAATATCCCCCGAACAACGTTTTATGGCTTGTTCAAAATTTGCATTGACTCCTAATTGGTGATTATTTTTGAAAAGCAATATCTTTATAGAAGTCTCTTGCTGTACACATTCAATAATGTTTGTAGTATCATCAGTACTACAATCATCACAAATAATAATTTCATCCACAGGTTTATTCTGCGACAAAATGGATTGCAATTGCTCTCTCACAAACAATGCACCATTGTATGTACACATTGCTACCGAAGTCGTCATTGTTTCCTCAATAAACGTTTGATAGTTTTGAATGGCCTCAGCAACACTTTTCCTATGCGATACGCTGTAACTTGTTTCAATCGTTCTATAACATTCTGATAACTCGTCAAAACATATGTTTGGGTTCGCAGTATCTGCTGATCCAAGATTTTTGCCACTTCTGTATTATCATTCAGCGATACTCTTAATTGGTTTAGGACAGACAGCCAAACCACATTGCGATAGAAATCTGATTTTGCAGACCAAATTCCACTCCCTAATCGATAAACTGCCATAGTATCTTCTAATTTATATATTTTTCCATATTTAGCACACATCATCCATAAAACATAATCCCCTACAGGCAATGCTCCTAATTGAGATTTATCACGTTCTATTGCCGGCAAATTACGATACATCACAGATGGCGTATGTATATAATTTCTCTTTGCCAAATCTAATATTGTAGACTCCCCTAATACATCTTCAATTATCATTTCTTCTTTTATCTCTCCTGTATTTTGTATAAATGTATTTACCTTGTGAAAACAAAGACTGTAGTGAGGATGTGTTTCGAGGAAAGAGACTTGTTTTTGGAGTTTGCGGGGGTCGGTCCAATAGTCGTCGCCCTCGCATAGGGCGATGTACTTGGCACCGGTGGCATCGACGGCGGCGTTCATAATGCGACCGAGAGAGCCATCCGATTTGGAGTATTGGTTCTCGGTTTCGTAGATAGGGCGTATGATGTCGGGGTACTTGGCAGCGTATTCGCAAATGATGTCAGCAGAGTGGTCTGTAGAGGCGTCATCGTGAACAATAGCCACAAAAGGAAAGTCGGTTTGCTGCATAACAAAGCCTTCGAGACAATCGCGAAGATAGGGTTCGTGGTTGAAGACAAGGCACTTGATGGCTACGAGGGGATGTTTATCTTGTTGCATTACTTGGCTATTTCTTGTTTATACACTTCAATCGTATTACTATCTTTTCAACGTTCCTTTTTGAGGTCGTTGTAGATGGTGGTGCGGACGAAGGTGTTGAGTTGGTGGTAGGTTTTGCGGAGGGGAGATGCAGGGTCTGCGGGGTCGGTGTGCTCGGGGTGCGTGAGTTGGGCTTGGAAACGCTGCTCCCAATAGGCACGGCGAGGAGAATCGGGGGCTATCTCGGCAGTAGTACGGCGGCTTGCCTCGGCAAACAAGTCAAGATGACGCTGTTCGGCAGGCGTGGGCGGGTTCTTCTTACGGTCGCGTGGATTGGCTACGATATACGCCTCCTGCGGTCCCGTAGCAATAACCTTGCCGCGCTCGTCACGGTATCGCTTGCAACGGAAAACGGTTTCTCCTTTCTTGGAGATTTTGCCTTTGAGGCTCTCTACAGGGTCTATTAAATTCGCTTTGCTCATAATGTTGGCGGCAGAGCCGCGATAATGGTTCGCTTCGCTCACGTTAGTGGCTGTGCGTTGATGGTTATACGATAGTGCTACAAAGATACAAATTATTTTTTGTAATCCAAAATATCGGTATGATTTTTCGGAATATAATCCAAAAAGTCAGTAGGAAAATTCGGATTAGGAGCCATTGACAAGTGGTTTCCTATCCATGAATGGCATTGGAATTCTCCATTAAAGACCATATAAAGGACCATTAAAAACATTAACGGGTATGGGGTTCCGTTAATTGACCTTTCATTTGCGTTATTTTTCTACTCCATACATACTCGTTAAATGACAAAGTAGAAATTCTCCTTTACTGACTATTGGTCCGGTTTATATGGTACATTTATACGGCATACATACGACAAAGTATCGGGAATCACCTACTAATCACCTACTAATCACCTACTAATCACCTACTAATCACCTACTCTTGTTAGCACAAAGTAAGGACATTATAGTATCCCTCAATAGCGACTGTCGTATAGCCTTTGCTTTTGTTATATTGTTGGTATATGCAACACTATTATACAAGCCTATTTGTTCAGCACGTATGGTCTTATATTGTGTTTCCAATTTTACAAAAGCATCAAGTAAAGAGCCTGCACAAAACAAACTGCCCCCCCCATTTGCGAAGCACCATTCTACAATAGAATAAGCCTTATTCGCTCCGTATTCGCCACATATATCATTCACTATATGAATAACAGGAATAGCACAGCTCAATGCTAAAACCAAGCCATGGTAACGCCCTGTAATGACAAAATCAGCACCATTGATTAATGCCAAAACATCTTCAAACTTCGGGAACAAATCAGATGATATATCATAATAGTCTGCATACGCACTTAAAGAACTACAATACTGAGCCTGCTCATTACCAAAATGCACCAAGTCAAACGGCATATAAAACAAACGACATCCATACCACTCATAAAACATCCGAGAAAAATAGCCAATCATATCGGCATTGTTTTTTAAGTTCTCCATCGGAACGAAAGGCTCTATGAGGACATAAGGAGTTTCTATCGGAGCAAGTACAGATTTGAAATTGTCCCATCGTTGATTTGGAATTAGCAAATCATCAGGACACCATTTTGCTGATAATTTCAGTTCTCTATTTGCCACAACCAAGGACTGCTTGTCACGGACAGGAACAGTTGCATTAACTCCTTCAAACAACGACTTATACCACTCTGCAAATTCTCCCAAAGGTCCAAGTCCCTGGGTCATAAAACGAATCGGTTTATTCAAACTTTTAGCGAGATAAATAATCGTTGCGATTTTTGCAATTTTTTCCGTTCTATATGCCCAAAAAGAATTTATCCACCCACCACCGGAAATAATCAACACATCTATTGCCTTTACATACTGGATGACCTCATCTAAATTACGACAACCATTCAAAATAGCGTCTTCAGAGTACTTGTAAATTGCACCATCAAAAAAATAATTTTCCTTGACTTGCACCACACAATAATCAACTTGTATCTCGGTACAATAAGCATCTAATTGTACCTTAGGCCAATTATAATTATAAGAAAAAACGGTTATATGATTACAATGTAAATCATAAATGTCGTTGATAAGAATGCCATAATCTCCCAAATTTGCAGAACCATAAGGTCCTACAAAGCCAACATTGCTATGCTGTAAACTTGTCATTTACACTCTCCAATCCAATAAAAACTCAAAAGCATCAGCATCAAAAACCGGTAATCCTAATGCATTGCGTACCTCTGTACGTTCCTTGAACATATTGTCTATAAAAATAGCATTTTGTACCTTTATATACTTTGATTTGGGGGTATTTTCTTCCACGGCAATAATATCCTCAAAAAGATTTTCACTAATAGCGTACTTCCGTAAGGAGTCGTGAATGTTGCACATATGCCTTGTAAGCAAATGTACCTTCTTGCCTTGATTATGGCACTGATATAGGAAAAACATTGCTAACGTATTAACTTTTCCCCGCAAAGTAATCGTATCATCAAAATCAATATACACATCTGTATAATCTATATGAAGATCATAACGACTGACCAAAGAGCGATTGCACAGAACTTGATTGCCATTGTCATAGATATTTGTATCATAACCCAATGCAGCATAGACGGTAAGAAGAGGAAGATTAACTCCTTTGGCACGCGTCATACACATCGTTCCTGCGCATCGAGCAGAAATCTCCATAAGTTTCAAACGTCCATTTTTATCTTCCCGTAACTGGAAATACCATAATCCTAAAAAAGAAAGTTTGTTATTGATACATTCTGCGATATGTTGGATTTCGTCCGTCACCTGTATTGTTCTACCGGAAGAAGTTATCCCGCCAAAAACACTATCTCTCGTACGTGGCGACACATAAGAAAGAATACCATTTCTGTCCGTAAAACAATCTACTGTATATTCCTTCCCCGGTAAATACTCCGTAATAAGAAATTTACTGAAGTCAATGTTTGCCAACTGCATAATCTCATCACACCTAAATGCCCCATGTGAGCCTTCTCCTTCATCCGGCTTTACAAATGCAGGTAACACAACTTCTTCCATATTAGAATAGCGTTGTGGAATAAAATCACATTCAATGAATGTATTATGTGTTAATATCTTGCTTCTGCAAATGCGCATTGTTTGCACATCCTCCTGCACAATCTTGGCATGCAATTGATTTTTATGTTCTGCCAAATAGAGCGCGATGGTATCATGTGTAGTAAAAATAAGATCAATCTGATGATTATCCAAATACTCATTAAAGATTGTCAGGAAGTTAGCATCCGAACAAAATGGCAATGTACAATCATAATTAGCATAAATAAATTTTCCATGTCGCTGTACGGAACTTGCACCATAGACGTTAACATTGAAACAATATGACAATGCATCATGCAATTCATTGCTATTCGTTTCGCACGGAAATATCAATACATTTATCTTACCGTCCTTCATAATTCACCAAATACAAAAAACTATGATTACAAATGTCTTTCAATTATTTCTTTGATTCTATTTATATCTCCTCTCCAACAAGTGTTTATTGGTAAAGGCAATAGTTTCTCTACCAGTAAATCTTCTATATTATTTTTTTTTACCCAATCCGTCACATTTTTCCAATACGTTGCCACAAAGATTTTGTTGGCAATTAAATGCTGTCGGAGCAGCATATTTGCGGAATAGAAAGGATAAACCATTGGAACATCATCTGTTTCCAGAAGAAAGTGCAATAGATTATGAGTGGCAAGAGCATCATCCAACATTTGATAATTTGCACGGCGTTGTTGCCTGATGCCATCATAATCAATACTGCATAGTATTTTTTCCGTTAGGTTCGACATTTTGCGGATAGGATTGTTCTTTAACGAGTCATCATTTTTGCGGAATGCTTCATACCCCGCTTCTGCACCAATGTCTGCACGTATAAGCAAATGCGACATACGCTGATAAGACCGGTCTTGCTCCAATTCTTGGTTCAATAGTTGTGTTGTATAAAGATATGCCCCATCCGACACACCAAAGAACTTTCGCGGAGAATAGAACGTGTCTATACCCTCTATGGGTTTTGCATAAAACGCCTGTGCATTATCCACAATCAACTGCGAGCCATACTGCAAAGCAAGACACTCTACACACCGTTGTTTCAGACCATAGTAGTTTGTATAGAGAAAAGCCTCATCGGGTAACAGGTTGTAGGATTTCACAGGCTCTAAATGCTCATTTATATGATAAAACTCATACGATACATTGCACTTCTGCAAGGGTTCGAGCATCACTTCACACGTATAATAGGGGATGTACACTTTCCTGTAACCACGTGCGCGCAAGATATACTCAAAACAATTACGAGCCGTATTAAGACGCAAAGCACCCTTGTGGTAGTGCTCTCCTTTGCGCAACTCCAACTCAAAATATCCTCCAATAGCGGTCATACTAAAGTAAATTGGGTTAGTAGTTGTTGAGTTTGTTCCGGTGAATTAAACATCAAGACATCAATAATTGACAAATTAGCAACAAAATCGTTATGGAATTGGGGGTAACGGATATCGTTGGCTTGCAGGAAATAAAGATTGATGCCGTTTTGCAAGAATTCTTGTTTGTCGTATAGCGACTGCCCGCCAATGGCATTGTAGTAGGTATCTGCTCCAAGAATATGGCAGATATGCTTTACCTTGTCTTTTCCACGCAAGGTGTTGTCTTTGAAAATAGAAGAAGAAAGAAAAAACTCCGTATGGATACCCAAATAGTTCAAAACAGATTGGAAACTATGCAACATGAATTCACCCAAAGAGCGATTAGGGTAGTTACAAATACGTTCAAGTAAATCCATGGTCGGTTGGTAATACGGTGCCTTTTTGTAGGCACTCTCCAACATACGAAAGAACTTGCGGAAATCATCACGAATAGTAATCTCGTTGAATAGTTTGTTCGGACTGGCACCATTGAGCGTAATGGTAAACATGTGCCGTTCACCATTTAGCAGGATATTATTGCGACAAACCCAGCCCCCCTTGATATAGTTGACATCATCGTACACTACATACTTGTCTACGGCAGCCATCAGTTGCCAATAGCCGATGTAGGGCATGAAATAGGGTTGCATTATTCCGAGGGTCATAATTTTGCGTATTAAGTTCGATGTCACTATTGTATTTTGGGCGGTAGAACCTGTGTTGGCTCAGACTTAAACAAAGCGTTTCTATCCAACGTTTCCAGTATTGTCATTTGTTTTATGGCAATCTCATTTAACCGTGTCAAACGTACTGATTGATTCATGCCATCATTAATGAATACTGCATTCAAGTTCTCCAAATTACTCAAACATATCAATTGATTGATAGTGGCGTAATCCCTTATATTTCCTTTTTGTTGCGGATGGCTTTCACGCCACTCTTTTGCCGTTATTCCGAAAAGTGCCACATTTAGTACATCTGCTTCTTCGGCATATATCAATGACTTATGTTTGGCATCAATCTCTTGCGGAATTAAATTTGTCTTTATGGCATCTGTATGAATATGATAGTTGAGTTTGCTAAGTTCACGTTTTGCAGTCCAACCAAGTACACGCCGCCTTTCTTCCTGCAAAACTTGATATTGTTTTACCAACAAAAGTTGGAAACGCGGACTTATCCACATACCAAAATGATATGCTATATCTTTATGAGCATAGGTTCCTCCATAGCGTCCCGTTTTTGCTACAATACCAATAGCATTTGTACGCTCAATCCATTGCTTAGTAGAAAGGACAAAATTATTGCTACCTGCCTCATTTCTAATTGTACCGAATTCGGTATAATTAAAATTGGGGTTGTATAGAAGTTCCCACTCTCCCAGATATTCAATCGTACTTTTCAGACTCATCCATTTGAAAATAATATGCTCTTGCATTTGGCTATGAGCCATATCCGTCAAACTGATATAATCTTCACCATTAAAGCCATTCAATACGGATATTTCGGATGATTCTACTATGATTTTATCCAATTTTGCCATAAAATTTTGTTTATTACCAACTTATCGTAAAAATACCAGTACTCCTTACATATTGAGTATGCAAACACGGCACGATGAGAGGCATCATCCCAATAGATGCGTCCTACCTCCCGGTTCCAAAGCCATATTGATACAATGTTATTTTCCATGCCTTATACGTTTGGGCAGTTGTCCGTTTCGTTCTGAGAGGACATAAGGAGAGATTGGCATATCGGGCAAGAGGTCTGCAACCGGTGCCAGTTGGTCAATCACACGCAACAATGATAAGAAATTGCCAATCGTGGTGATATTGGTAGCCTTGCCCTGTTCAAAGGCCTGAAGAGTAAGCAAACCAACCCCGGCACGCTCCGCAACCTCTTTCTGCGTCAAGTGAGCAGTCAGGCGATATGTACGATATTGCGCACCTAATGCCTGCACAATAGCCGCATTGGAAAGAGCCGATATATTTTCTTTATTGAGCATATTTTTGTCACAACATTACAGTTGGTTTATTATTCTTTACAGACAGATTCTGTTCGTAATAGATAATATATTATACCTTACAAGACACTCTGATTATATCTATCACCCGCTGAATGTCGTTGTCTGTGAGGGCGTGGTGCATGGGGAGGCAGATGACTTGGGAGGCGAGGCGGTTGGCTATGGAGAGGTTTGCTTCATCTGCACTCGGATAGGTTCTGTAGGGTTCGAAGGCAGTTATGAGAGGATAGAAATAACGACGACCTAACACGTTCTGCGTCTTCATGAACTCGTACAAAGCGTCACGGGACATTCGATAGTCGTCCGTTACCAGAATTGGGAAATAGGCGTAGTTCCACTTGAAAGTCGGATTGATTTCGTAAGGGAACAGTTCTATGCCCTTAACGTCTGCCAAAGCGGCTACGTACTTCTCGGCAACCCGTTTGCGGGCAGCAATGGCAGCGTCCACCTGACGCAGGTTGAGCAGACCATAGGCAGCACGCATCTCGTCCATCTTGGAGTTGATACCCGGTGCGACAACCGTTGTCTCACCACGGAAGCCGAAGTTCTTCAGGTTGTCCACATCGTACTTCATCTCCGCACTATGCACGACCATAGCACCGCCTTCAACGGTGTTATACACCTTGGTGGCATGGAAACTCAGTGTGCTGATGTCTCCCCATTCAAGGATAGAACGCCCTTTGTACGTAACGCCAAAAGCATGGGCAGCATCGTAGATGACTTTGAGGTTGTGCTTTTTAGCCACAGCATCTATGGCTTCCACATCACACGGGCAGCCATAGACATGAACGGGCATGATGGCGACCGTTTTGTCCGTGATGGCGGCTTCTATCTTGGAGGGGTCTATATTGCCATTCTCGGGGAGGACATCCACAAAGACCGGTGTCAGTTTGTTCCACCAGATAGAATGGGTGGTTGCTACAAACGAATAGGGCGTGGTAATGACCTCCCCCTCCGTAATACCCAACGCCTGCAAAGCGGTGATGAGGGGCAGAGTGCCGTTGGTGAATAACGAAAGGTACTCTACACCGAGGTGGGCGGCAAGGGCCTGCTCCAACTGCTGATGGTAGTAGCCGTTGTTGGTAATCCACTTGCGCGACCAGATGTCCTGCAGGAGTTTGGTGTACTCTTCCAAGTCCGGAAGGAGGGGGGAAGTGACTGTTATTTGATTATCGGTATTCATTTGAGTTTCACTTCTGTATAATTGAATTGCGGCGTGATGTCGCCAGGTTCTTTGCCCATCCAACCACCAATCTCGATGGCTTTGTTGGCAACCATAAACGAAACGACATCTTGTGCATAAGCAAGAGAATAAGTATTATTTGTTTGCACAACAGGCAAAAAGTCCAATGAGAAGGTTCCCCAATTGAGAAAGTTACCCGGAATTTGGCATATCTGCTCATACTCTCCTGTTTCGTGGTGTCTGTCATAACAACGCCCACCACCGGAAGTAGAGAAAAGACGTTCTCCTTGCTCGTTTTTCAAATGCAGCGTAATCCAGAACTTGTTATATGCTTTGGTTAGACGATAGCGTATAACAATTTCCAAATCGTCTGTCATACGCATCACGTCGGTATAATCGCCTCCTTTAGGGCGAACACCAATCTCCAATAACTCAAAGCCATAGCCCTTATATTGAGGTTCCGACCACGACTTATGATTATCTATTGCACTATCACCACGGAGGTAGTGGGTTACAATGGGGTCGATGTCGCCTTGGTCGAAGAGTTGTCCGTTCTGAAGAATGATGCCGTGTTTGCAAAGACTCTTGACGCTAGTCATATTGTGGGAGACGAAGAGGACGGTGCGACCTTCGCCGTGGGAGATGTCCTGCATCTTGCCGATGGCTTTCTTTTGGAATTCCGCATCGCCGACTGCCAATACTTCGTCCACCACCAAGATTTCGGGGTCGAGATGGGCGGCAACCGCAAAGCCCAAGCGCACCATCATACCACTACTATAACGCTTGACGGGCGTATCAAGGTAGCGTTCGCAGCCGGAGAAAGCAACGATTTCATCGAGTTTGGAGGTGATTTCCTGCTTGGTCATACCGAGGATGGCACCGTTCATATAGATGTTCTCACGCCCCGTCATCTCGCCATGGAAACCCGTACCTACTTCCAACAGTGAGGCTATGCGTCCGCGGGCGCGAATGGAGCCTGTGGTGGGCGCAGTAACTTTGCTGAGGAGTTTGAGGAGCGTGGATTTGCCGGCACCGTTCTTGCCGATGATACCGACCACATCGCCCTGCTCCACTTTGAAATCGATGTCGCGCAATGCCCAGACGTATTCGGAGTTGCCTTTGGAAGCACGGTCGTTGACCTCGCCGATTTTCAGATAGGGATCCTCACGGCGCAGGATGCTGGTCTGGAACCAGCGGTCGAGGTCGTGGGCGATAGTGCCTGTGGAGACTACCCCCAGGCGGTATTGTTTGCTGACGTGATTAAATTCTATTGCGGTTGCCATTGTGTATATTCATTTCTTTTATATGCAATCAAACGCTATCGCCTGCAAAATTAGTAAATTTTTATGATATAGACAAAAATAAACGCCGATAGGGCAAAGAAAGTAACATTCTGCTATTGCAGGAATGGCTTCTGAACTGCTCATAAAACCGAGACAAGAGGTAGAAACAAGAAATGGCTAAAGACAGCACGGATGGCTGTACTTATGTATCATTTTGATAGTATCACTATTGTTGGTGTGGGAAAATTGTAGTAATTTTGCGGGGTGGTTATGATTTGGAAATGATTGCAACAAAGGAATATATAGAAAGGAAGTTTGCAGAATACAACGCATTGTATTTTGACGGGGCGTTGCCGGAGATACCCGTGCGGCTGAGCAATGCCAAAGGATTTCTCGGGAAAGTATCATACCGGAAAGTGCGGCAAGGACTATTCGGCAAGACGAAAAACACGGATTTTGTACTGCGTATCAACACACGGATAGACCTGCCCGAGGAGGTGATAGAAGACACGATTCTGCACGAGATGATACACTACTACATAGGCTACCACCAGTTGGAGGACACCTCGTCGCACGGGCAGTTGTTCCGACAGATGATGACCCGTATCAACCAAGAGGGCAAGCGGCATATTACGATTTCGCACCGTCTGACCGACGAACAGCAGACACAGGCTGCGGGCAAAGAGAAAGTGCGGGTAGTGGGCGTCATACACTTCAAAGACGGACGGACGGGGGTAAAGATTGTACCCAAACAAGTGCGCTCCATCGTGCATTTTCACAACACCGCACCGGTGCATTTCCCGATAGAGCAGATCGAATGGTATCTGACAAAAAACGGGTACTTTGGCAAGTACCCGTCATCGGATGCACTACGTATTTATCTGATTGGCAACACGGAAGAACTGACAGACGCATTATCCGATGCACGTCCGATACTCTATGACGGACGCACAGTAAGGCTGGCTAATTCAAATAATAATCAATCGTGGTAACGACACGTACGTGTTTGATCCACGGTTGGTACTGGTCGCTTTCGACGGAGAACTGCCCCTGGTAGGCGCTTCGGATGCTGCCCAGCGAGCAGTTGGCATCGTCTGCGAATTTCTGCGCCACTGTTCGTGCGTTCTTGGTTGCTTCCTCAATCATCTGCGGTTTGAGTTGTGTGAGTCCGTTGAACTGATAATCGAGGTTCCAGTCCTGCGAATTGACGATAATACCCCGGCTGAGCAGTTCGCTCTGGCAGCCCTGCGAGGCAACGACACGTGCGACGTCGGCGGTACTGACCACAATGGTCCTATCAAGCGAATAGCGATAGTCGGGGCGACGGTCGCCATAGTAATTGCTCCACATATCCTGTACGGAGGTGCTGCCCACACGCAAGTCGGACTCGGCAAAACCCTTGTCCATCAGAAAACGTTTGACGGTTTCGGTGACGGTATTGATGTCCTTGTAAGCCGTGGGGAGGTCGTTGCCATGGACTGTGAAAGACATAGGCCAAACGGCATAGTCCGCCTGTACATCGCGTGTAGAGAGTCCTTTGACCACCACAGAACGGTCTTTGGCGGCATAGGTACGGAAACCCAAATAGACAAACATTCCCGCCAGAGCGAGTCCCAACGCCACCACGCAGGCGGCAAAAAGATTGTTTTTCATTGCAGTTGTGTTTTAGTTTGATAAAGACGGGGCAAAAAATGTGCCAGTGTAATTATAAAAAGGATGTTAATTAACGTGTAATTAGACGTTATTTTTGCGGAAGGAACATATAAACATAATAATTAACGTGAGTTTGACATAACGAGAATCTATAAAAACAAAACTTGCAAAACCTTTTTTTGCGGCGCAACCGACATCCCACTGCGCATTGCTGGCGGGAACCCTGTAACACGCGCCGCGCTTTCTATACAATATATGGTCAAAAATTATTCAAATAGCCAAATTTGGGCTGTTTGGAACGGACGGCTACGCCGTATTACCACAAATTAACCATAAATTTTATATCCAAAATTAGCGCAACTGACGTTAATTAGCTATTAATCAACCATAAATTTTATCTGTTAGAAACGTTAATTTGGGGGAGGAACATATATAAACATATAATTAGCCATTAATTTATTTCGATATATGAAAGATTTTTTATATCTTTGCGGGCAAAACACACAATATATAGTTTTAGATATATGATTCTACTTGCAGATTCGGGTTCGACGAAAGCGCACTGGTGCCTGATGGCCGCCAACGGACACAAGGCGGAGTTTATGACCGACGGCATCAATCCGCTGTTTCAGACCGGCGATGCCATGCGCAATTCCATTTGCAACCAACTGCTCCCGCAGATGGCATCAATGCTGTGGGCGGGAACGATAACGCACGTGTTTTTCTACGGAGCGGGCTGCACTCCTGAGAAAGCCCCGTTTGTAAAACAAGCGATAGAGGGTGTGTTCAAGAAAGCCATAGTAGAGGTAGCATCGGATATGGTGGGAGCCGCAAGGGGACTGCTCGGACGCCAAAAAGGCGTTGCATGTATCCTCGGAACGGGGAGCAACTCATGCCTATACGACGGCGCGAACATTGTATGGAACGTACCGTCGCTGGGCTTTATTTTAGGCGATGAGGGTTCCGCCGCCACATTGGGCAAACGCCTGGTAAGCGACCTATTGAAAAACCAGTTAGGAGAAGACCTGAAAGAACGTTTTCTGGCGCGATACAACATCACCCAGGCAGATATAATAGAGCACGTCTATCGCCAGCCGTTTCCGAACCGCTGGCTTGCCAACCTTGCCCGTTTCTGCGCGGACAACATAGATGACAGGCGGATTTACAATCTGGTGTATGACCATTTTGCGCAGTTTGTAAAACGCAACGTGGCGCAATACTACACTACAGAGGCGGAAAAAGAGAGTATGCCCGTGGGGTTTGTCGGGTCGGTAGCGTACTACTACAGAGCGGTGCTGGAGCAGGTAATGGGCGACTACGGGTTTACAATGGGGCAAGTGCTGCAAGACCCGGTACAAGGGCTGGCAGAATACCATCGGGAGGATGTGGTACCGACGATGTAATATCCGATTACTCCGCTTATATCCATAAAAATTCTCCATTAATTGCCGTTAATTTACCATTAATTGGCACTATAAAATACCATATAGCAATGAAAAAGACTTTTGACAGGGATACGATCATACGCGGACTAATTTCGATAGCCGTGTTTGTGGCACTGTTTCTGCTTATCAAGCGATTGAGCGGTGTGCTGCTGCCGTTTCTGGTCAGTTTTGTGATCGCTTATATGCTGGCACCGATAGTGGATTTTTTCCAACACAAATGCCGTCTGAAAAACCGTGTGCTGTCGGTGATTGTAACACTGGTACTGGCTGTCGGTATTGTTGTAGGGGCTGTGGCGGCACTGACACCCGCTATCAGCCGAGAAATGACCACCCTGTCGAAAAGCGCGAAAGAGTTTGCCGCCAACTTTGATGCAGACAAATACCTGCCCGAACATGCAAGCGAACAACTGACCGAGTTTTTGAGCAACACCGATTTCACCGACATTCTCTCCAACCCCGATATTCAGCAGACTATCAAGAACCTGCTTCCGAAAGTAGGCGGCTGGATCAGCAGCGGACTGAGTACACTGGCGGGACTGGCGGTGGTGTTTGTATGCCTGCTGTATATTATTTTCCTGCTGATTGATTATGAGAAAATCAGCAAGAACTGGGCAAGTTATGTACCTGCGCACTATCGCAAGAATGTACAGATGCTGATGAGCGACCTCGACAAACACATGAACGGCTATTTCCGCGGACAGGCACTGATTGCGTTTATTGTAGGTATCTTGTTTGCCATCGGTTTCCAGATTATAGGTTTGCCGATGGGTATCGCCATGGGGTTGATAATCGGAGTTTTCAACCTCGTGCCATATATGCAGGCATTGGGTATCCCGCCGTGTATCCTGCTCGGATTGATACAGTCGGCGGAGACGGGCAGACCCGTATGGGTGATTGCGCTATGTATCACAGCGGTGTTCTGCATAGTACAGAGTATTCAAGACTTAGTACTGACACCCAAGATTATGGGCAATGTAACGGGCATGGGACCGGCAATGATACTGCTGTGTCTGTCGATCTGGGGTTCGCTGCTCGGGGTGGTAGGTATGATTATCGCCCTGCCGATAACCACGCTGCTTGTCTCCTACTACAAACGTTTTGTACTGCATATCGATGATACACAGGCGGATAGCAGTACCCCGCCCACCCCACCGGAGCCCGCAACGACTCCCGCCACGGAAACGCCCGAAGACACATTGGAGGTGTTTACCTCGGCACTAAATGACATTCCCGATTGCGGTTGCGAGGAACAGAAATAGCACAAAAGACGCAAAGAATTGTCAGAATAATAGCAAAAATAGGAATATATTTGTATAATTCTGCGCTTTTTCGTAATTTTGCAGTTGTTTTTGGGAACATTTGCAAGGAGATGTTTCCACTAAATGAGATTATTTATTTACTCTTAAAATATAATCACTAATTATTATGAAGAAATTTGCTATTGCTTGCGTTGCTGTATTGGCAACCGCAATGTCGCTCACCTCTTGCGGCGACACAAATTACTGCTACGAGGTAACCGCTACAGGAAAAGTTTTAGGTTTAGAAACGAGTTACCCTTACTATGAGTGGTGTACATCTAATGAATTGGATGCTCGTAAAGAGGCTATTAAGCAAACATTGATTAAACTTGGTGCTGATGAGAGTACCATCACGATTACTGCAAAACGTACCAGCAAGAGCCAGTCGGATTGCCACAAGTAATCTTGATGAAATATCAAAAGACGGGTTGCGACATTACGTTGCAACCCGTCTTTTTTGGTTGCCGGATAACATCCGGCACAAAAGCCGAAGACAGGGTCTTTATTAGCCACTTATTCCATAAAGTGCATATAGGCACGGAGGAAGTGGCGGAGTTCGGAGAGGAGTTGCTGACTCTCCTGAATGATATTCAGATAGAGCAATGCCGTTTGCTGCGGGAGAATATCTTGGTCTTCCGCCGAGGCGGTAGTCAGGCGGTCGAGGTGTTTCTTACGCAGGGCGGACAAGTGCTGTTTTGCCTCCTCTATCTCCGCCAACAAGGCACGGATCTCCGGCTCGGGGCGGGTATAGGTCAGAATGGCTTTGTCATAGTAACCCGCCGTCTCCTGCGCAATGAGGTGCAACTCTTGGCATAGGTCCTCCGGGAGCGGACGAAAACCGCTGTCGATATGGTCTCGGCACGGCACGGCGATACGCTTCAAGCCGTAAAGCATCTGTTCGCCGGCATTGGAACCGAGGTGAAACCATGTGTTCTTTTCCAAGACAAAAGCAGGTGTAATGCGGCGAAGTGCCATCAGTTCGCGGGAACGGTTCTTGCGTTTCCATTGCTGCAAGTCCTCCAATTGCTTGCATGCAGTGCGGAGCCCTTTCAGGTCGGCTTGCTCGAAAGCATTGCAGGTTTCGCTATACAGGTCGCGCGTCTGCTCCAGCATACGCCCTGAAGCGATTTGGTGGTGCTGACGCAGGAGTTGCCACATTTGGTTGCTGTCCTGTGTGGAAAGCATTTTCTGGTAGCACTGCTCCAAAGGCGTGTTCTGCTCGTCTTTCCGCTTGGAAGAGCGCAGATTGCTAACAATCAGGATAATCACTACCGCCACGATCAGCACGATCATCGCTGCGATACCACCCCAATAGCAGAACAGGCAGACCAACCCTGCCGTAAGGAAAGCCACTGCCGCCGTCAGGAACCAGCCACCGATAACCGACAGCACACCCGTGATACGATAGACCGCCGACTCGCGCGTCCACGCCCTATCCGCCAACGAGGTACCCATTGCCACAATGAATGTTACATACGTGGTGGAAAGCGGCAATTTGAGCGATGTACCCATAATAATCAGCAGCCCCGCAATGACGAGATTGACCGATGCGCGAATGAGGTCGAATGCCGCACCGTCGGCAAGGATAGCCTCGTCTTTGTTAAAACGTGAATCAATCCACCGGCGCACGGGTTGCGGCGTGATATTTTCCAAACCTGCCGCCAGATGATTGGCTCCGCGGACGATACTTTTGGCAACACGGCTGCCGCCGAACATCTCGTCGCCCTCCGCCTGACGCGACAGGTTGACTGAGGTCTGCACCACATTCTGCGCTTTTTTGGACATCGTCAGGGCGATCACCATAATCGCACCCGCTCCGAGCAGGAAGAATGCCGAAGTATGAGCGGGAGCGTTTAGCGCAGACATCATATACGTAGAGGCGTCTGCACCGCTTGCGGCATAGTCCTGATAAGCGGACAAGGCAGCCAGCGGCACACCCACGAAATTGACAAGGTCGTTGCTCGCAAAAGCCATTGCCAGTGCGAATGTACCAAAGAGGATAATAATGCGGAACACATTCACTTTTAGCAAGTAGAGCAACTCCATCAGCAGCGTACTGCCTACGAAGATGATACCCATCAAAGCCCCTGTATTCGCACTAATCCACTCGTTTACCCCCCCAGGCATAAGCGGACTTTTTGCCAGCACCTTGACCAACACAAAATACAAAATAGCCGTGATACTCAAGCCGCCGAAGATACCGATAAAATACTTGAGCCGCGGCGTATAGTTGAACGTAAAAATCAGACGTGCGAGCCACTGGACAAGCGTGCCGACCACAAAAGCGATACCCACCGAAAGGAATATACCGAGTATCACCTCCAACGCCTTGCCCGTATTGAGCAGGGAGTAGAAATTGAGTGCCCCCGTAGCATCGCCGGCAATCTTGATACATGCCAGACAGAAAGTACCGCCGAGGAGTTCAAACACCAGCGAAACCGTAGTACTGGTAGGCATTCCGAGCGAGTTGAACACATCCAGAAGGATAACATCGGTCAGCATCACCGCCATAAAAATGCACATAATCTCCTCGAAAGAGAACTGCTCGGGGCGGAAGATACCATGGCGGGCAATGTCCATCATACCGTTGCTTGCCGCTGCGCCCACAAACACACCAATGGCAGCAATGAAAATAATTTTCTTGAGCGAAGTAACCTTGCTGCCTACCGCCGAATTGAGAAAATTGACGGCATCATTGCTCACTCCCACCCATAAGTCGATGATTGCCAGCACAAACAAAAACACAATCATCACCAAATAAATAGTACTCATCTTTTTATTATTCTTTTTCGGTACAAAAGTACAGCGATTTTATGAAAAAAACAAGAATAAATTGTGAAGAAATTATGAAGAAAAACAGCAAGGTTTGTGCGTTTCACAAAAAAAATGTAATTTTGCAACGGATTTTTAGGAAAAACAACAAATACAGAATCTATGGCACGGATACTGATAGTGGACGACGAGGACGATATTTGTCAGATACTCGCATACAGCCTGCAAACAGCAGGCTATGAGACGACCATCGCCCACTCTGCCGAAGAGGCGATTCCTCTCGTGCGTGCGTGTGCGCCCGACCTTATACTACTGGATATTATGCTTGACGGTATGTCGGGTACGCAAATGGCGGCTTACCTGCGCGACGAGGGGCTGATGACTATGCCCGTTATCTTCCTGACCGCCCTCGGCGGCGAAACAGACGTGCTGAAAGGGTTCCAACTCGGAGCGGACGACTATATCACCAAACCTTTCCGTATCACCGAGGTGCTGGCGCGGGTGGCAGCCGTGCTGAAACGCACAAGTGGAAACCGGCAGCCGCAGCCCCCCGGGACACTGACCTATCAGGGTATCGTCATCAACGACAGGGACAAGTCGCTCACCGTGGACGGCACGCCCGTGAGCATCACCCGCAAAGAACTCGAACTACTCTCCTACCTACTGACCCACCAGGGACAGATTCTCTCGCGCAGCCAGTTGCTCAACGCCGTATGGCACGATGCCTCGTATGTACTGGAACGCACCGTGGACGTACATATTACCCACCTGCGGCGCAAAGTGGGCAAGTATGCCGAGCATCTGCAAACAAAATCGGGTTTCGGGTATATCTGGCGACCATAGGCACAAAAAAATAGGTAAACTAGATATACTAGAATAACTAGTTTTCTAAAAAACTATCAATATGACCATCACTATCACCATCATTGTCTGTCTCATTCTGCTGGGCGGACTGAGTTTTATCATCTACCACCAATGGAGTGAACGCCGCGTGATGAAAGCACGCGAGCAGCAACGCCTCGAACTGACACAGAACATCTCCCACGAACTCAAAACACCCGTTGCAAGTATCCTCGGTGCGCTGGAGACCATCCTGCTCCACCCCGATATGGACAGCAAGCAGCAGCACGAGTTTCTGGAGCGTGCCTACCAGCAGGCAGGGAGGTTGAGCAACCTGGTAGAGGACATCTCAATGCTCAACAAACTCGATCTCAGCACCCAACTGTATGACCGTCTGGAGTTGGAACTCAGTTCGGTGGTCAAAAACGTGGTGGAAGACGTTATGCCGCGCGTAAAGGAACTCGGGGCGAAAATCACCTATTCCGTACCCGACCATATCATCATATCGGGCAACTATACCCTGCTCTACTCTATATTCCGCAATATCGTGGATAACTCGCTAAGCCATGTGGGCAAAGGTGTACAGATACATATCGAATGCACAGGGCAGGCACCGAGTTATATCTATTTCTCGGTCTATGACAATGGTCCGGGTGTCCCGCCCGAGTGTCTGCCGCACCTCTTCGAGCGTTTCTACCGTGTGGACAAAGGGCGCAGCCGCAAACTCGGCGGCACGGGCTTAGGCTTGTCCATTGTCAAACACGCCGTACAGTTCCATGGCGGCACCATCACCGCCCTCAACCGCGAAGGCGGAGGATTGGAATTCCAGTTCTCCCTGGCACGCCACCTCGGCGAAAAATTGTAAGATTGTAACACACACATGTGCTATGCATACATAATACATATGCAGGAAATATGCATAATATGCAATTTCCGTACCTCCATAATACCGATTACGTAGAAAGGACGTAGAAAGGACGTAGAAAGAATTGGAGGATAAGCCGCTTTTACGCCATGTTTTTATGCAGAATATGCACTCTGTTTGTGCATATTCTGCATATTTTCATTACATATTATCCCTCTTTGATAGTGTTTTTTGTCCAATACTTGCAATTATGGCTTTTTTGTTGTACCTTTGCACACGTAAAATGGTATATTAGGTATGTTTGAATATATTCGAAAATCTATATCCGGTCTGTTGTTGCTTCTTTCCGTTCCGGGTTTTGCCCTCCGTGTGGAGTGCGTCGGCACGGCAATACAGACTGTCAATCAAGGTGATACCATATTTGTCTTTGCCGAAGAAATCGCTATGCGCACCAAGGATGGTACGCCCGTCGATTGGTACAAAACCGACGGCACTTTGGCACAATCCAATACGGCAGATGTATTCCTCGACAATGGCGGATACTATGTGGAAACAGGCGGTACACGCGACTATTTCTACGTTTTCTCCTATGCCGACTACCGTCCGCAGGACATTGCTTTGGAAGTAACCCCCTACTGCCGCAATACATCGCTGACCGTATCGGGTACACTACCGGAGATGACCTACCGCTCGCCTGCGGGTATGCGCACACTCCCGCGCACGTGTTCCCTATCCTATACCGACCTCAGTTGGAACTCTGCTGACCTGCAATGGCAGGACTCGGCAGTAGTATTGAGCGACCAGACGTTCCGTCTCGGCGAATATACCCTCCCCGCTATCTATAAAGCGACCGATATCTGCTTGTGCTACGAACCGATAGCCGCACAACTCGGCTTGGAGCAGGACTCGGTTTGTATCACTTTGGCGGAACCTGTAGCGGTCAAATCCATGCCCACCACGCAGACTACCGTCCGCGGCACAGAGATGGAAAACGAAGTGGACAGACCCACCGATGCTTCCGTGCTGAAAGGCTCTGCGCCGATAGACGTGCTTTTCAAAGCCAACCCTACACCCGCTGTGGACTATTTCTCGTGGACAATCTACAAAGGTACGCAACTGATTGTTACCCGCACCGACGAAGAGCACCGCTACACATTCAGCGAACCGGGTTCGTACCGAGTGGTCAGCACCGTCAGCAATGCTGTTTGCCCATGCCAAGACACCGAGAACCCCGATTGTGAGCGGGATTCGACCGAAGTTACCATCGCCGTCAGCGAGTCGCAACTGTTAGTTCCCAACGTCTTCACCCCCAACGGCGACGGCAAGAACGACGAGTTCCGCGTGCTGTACCGTTCTATCAAAGAATTCCATTGTTGGGTGTATAACCGTTGGGGCAAACTGGTCTATGAATGGACAGACCCTGCCAAAGGTTGGGACGGCACTATCAACGGTCGCCCTGCCGCCGAGGGAGCCTATTTCTATGTCATCCGGGCTTTGGGCACGGATGCCGCACCTAATGCGCGATACACCTCCAAAATCAAATACACCAAAGCCAAGAACAACGCTGCAGATGCCGCCATCGGTGTCTATCAACTCTCCGGCGACATCAACCTGATACGGGGGAAATAATGTATATGGACAATCCGGTGATTTACAATCTGACAAACAATTATACAGAATATGAAAAAACTACTGATGACTATGGCTATTGCCGGTACAACTTTGGCGGCTGTGGCTGCCACGCCTGCTGATGCAGACAACCCGTTCTTCCACGAGAAAGAATGGAAAACGCCCCACGGCACGTATCCTTTCAACGAGATTCGCCCTGAACACTATATGCCCGCTTTCGAAGAGGGTATGCGTCAGGGATTGGCGGAGATTGATGCAATCGTAAACAACCCCGCAGACCCGACCTACAAGAACACCATCGAGGCGTACGAGAAATCAGGTCATCTGCTCTCGCTCGTAGCAGGGTGCTTCTACAACCTGACCAACTCGGACACCAACGAAACCCTTGACAGCATTGAGACGGCACTGACCCCCAAGATGTCGGAGTACTCGGCAAACATCCGCCTCAACGAGGGACTTTTCAAACGTATCAAGGCCGTTTACGACCAAAAAGACAAACTCAAACTGACCAAAGAGCAAGCCAAACTGCTGGACGACATCTACGAGTCGTTTGCCAACAACGGGGCGAACCTCAGTCCGGAGGACAAACAGACCTACCGTGAGTTGTCTTCCAAACTGAGCCAACTGACCCTGCTCTACGGGCAGAACGTGCTCCGCGCCACGAATGCATGGTCTATGCTCCTGACCGACGAGTCGCTGCTTGCCGGTCTGAACGACGACACCAAGGCTATCCTGCGCGACAATGCCGAGAAGAAAGGGTTGCAAGGCTGGTTGCTCAACCTGAAACCGACCACGTATATTCCCGTAATGCAAGACCTTGACAACCGCGACATCCGTCGTGAGTTGTACACCGCCTACAACAGCCGTTGTATCGGCGGCGAGTACGACAACACGCAGGTTATCATTGACATCGTAAATACCCGTTTGGCTCTCGCCAACCTGTTCGGCAAAAAGACCTACGCCGAGAAATCGCTCCACAAGACGATGGCGGAGACCCCCGAAAAGGTCTATCAGTTGCTTGACCAACTGCGCGACAGTTATATGCCCGCCGCACGTGCCGAAGTGGAAGAACTGCAGCAGTTTGCTACCGCACATGGTTTCTATGCCACAATCCAGCCATGGGACTGGAGTTACTATTCCAAGAAACTGAAAAACGAGAAATATGCCATCTCCGATGATGACCTCCGTCCGTATTTCGAGGAAGATGCGGTTATCCAAGGTGTCTTCGGTTTGGCAAAACGCCTCTACGGCATTACTTTCAAAGAGAACAAGAACATCCCCGTTTACAACCCCGAAGTGAAAGCCTACGAGGTGTTTGACGAGAAGGGCAAATACTTGGCTGTTTACTATGCCGACTTCCACCCGCGGGACGGCAAGCGCGGCGGTGCATGGATGAACGATTTTCAGCCGCAATACCGCGACGGAAAAACCGACCACCGTCCGCATATCGTCAACGTAATGAACTTTACCCGCCCCACAGCCGACAAACCGGCTCTGTTCACATACGACGAGGTGGAGACTTTCCTCCACGAGTTCGGACACGGCTTGCATGGTATGCTCACCCGCTGCCAATACTCGGCTCTGTCGGGTACCAGTGTACCGCGCGACTTTGTGGAGTTGCCTTCGCAGTTCAACGAGAACTTCCTCGGCGAGAAAGAGTTCCTCGACACCTTTGCCAAGCACTATCAGACCGGCGAGAAGATGCCGCAGGAACTGATTGACAAGATCAAGGCTTCCAACAACTACCATGCAGCGTATGCCTGCGTACGCCAACTCTCATTCGGCTACCTCGATATGGCTTGGCATACGCTTACCAAGCCTTTCACCGTACCTGCCGACCTGACCACCGAGGAGGCGGTTATCAAGTTCGGCAACGACGCTATGGAACAGGTGCGCGTAGTACCCAACGTATGCGGCACACAGATGGAGACCGCTTTCACCCATATTTTCTCAGGCGGATACGCAGCAGGCTACTACAGTTACAAATGGTCGGAGTTGCTTGATGCGGACGCATTCTCTGTATTCAAGGCGGCTGCCGAAAAGAAGGGCGGCACGATATTCGACAAGAAGTCGGCGGAACTATTCCGCAAGAACATCCTGGAGCGCGGCGGCACCGAACCCGCAATGGATCTGTACAAACGTTTCCGCGGCGGCGAGCCGACTATCAATGCCCTCCTGGAGCGCGATGGTATCAAGGCTATCACCATCCAATAAACGCACATATCCATACTAAAAAAAGAGGCTGTCTAATGTATGTTAGACAGCCTCTTTTATTGTAATAAATTGATTGTAAAACAGTTAGCGCATTACGCACACATAACTACCTGAAATACAAGCAAAAACCGCCTAATCACATACGAATCACATACGAATCACATACACATAACATAGACCTTATAGCATAAGGTTGGCAGAGTCTATCAAGATGGTTACGGGTCCGTCGTTGACAAAATCCACCTGCATATCCGCACCAAAACGACCGGTCTCCACTTGCAGTCCGTACTCGCTGCGAAGGCGGTTGTTGAAATAATCATAAAGCGATTCCGCCTGTTCAGGGCGTGCGGCTTGGACAAACGACGGACGGTTGCCATGCCGCAGATCGCCATAGAGCGTAAACTGGGAAATGGAGAGTATCGCACCTCCTATGTCTTTGATACTCAAGTTCATCTTGCCTTCCGCATCCTCAAAGACACGCAGTTGCGCCACTTTTTTGGCGATATAGTCGGCATCCTCCTGCGTATCCGTATGCGTAATACCCACCAGAAGCATAAAACCTTTGTCAATATGTCCCACCGTCTTGCCGTCTATCCTGACCGTGGCATTCGTGGTACGTTGTACAATAACTCTCATAACGATTTGTTTTTAACGGGTATAGATCCCTAATTTGGCTACAAAGGTACATACAAAAAATGATATGTCCAAATCGCCCTGCGGACCAACAACTATGGCAACCGCATCAAAATAGTAATGAAACAATGAGAAAAAAATACACTAGTCCTCAAAACGGCCTCTAAATGCCATCAAGAAGACATACATATAGATAGTTCGGCAAAGCCGATAACGACGCGAGACGCGTCGTCTCCATACATAGCATAGTCATACGGTTTGTGCCAAACCGACCGCGGACGAGGGCGTCCGCGTCCCCGGCTATGGCTTGTAGGGAAGCCGTAACGTCCCCGGCTATGGCTTGTAGGGAAGCCGTAGCGTCTGCGTCCCATGAATGATATGCAATTTTGATGCGGTATGGCTGTACGAATTGCCCTGCTGTTGCCGCGCAGGTTGACCATAGCGGAAGTTTGCCTATATCGAAAAAAAACAGTACCTTTGCAGTCCGAAAGATGAAAATAGCGTTTACCACACTCGGTTGCAAACTCAATTTTGCGGAAAGCAGTGCGTTAGGCAAAGCCCTGACGCAGCGTGGGCACGTGCGTGCCAAGCAAGGCGAAGAGGCGGATGTGTGCATTATCAACACCTGCTCTGTAACGGATGCCGCCGACCACAAAGACCGGCAGGCGATACACCGTATCCGCCGTCAGAACCCGAATGCCATTCTCATTGTAACGGGCTGCTATGCCCAACTCAAGCCGGGCGAGATAGCAGGGTTTCCCGAGGTGGATTATGTACTCGGGCAAGACGAGAAGTTTGCCATTCCAGATCTTGTGGAGCGACTGGAGCACAGCCCGTATGAAGCCACAGTACAAACCTCTGCTATTCGTGAGGTGGACGCTTTCCATGGTGCCTACTCCAAAGACGACCGTACACGCTGTTTTCTGAAAGTACAGGACGGGTGCAACTATTTCTGCACCTACTGCACCATTCCGCTCGCCCGCGGCAAATCGCGCAATCCAAGCATTGCCTCGCTGGCGGACGAAGCCGCACACGCCGTACAAGATGGCGCAAAAGAGATTGTCCTCACGGGCGTAAACATCGGCGATTTCGGACGCACTACGGGCGAGACATTTATTGATCTGCTGCAGGTACTGGACACGTTGCCGACCGACCTGCCGTACCGCATACGTATCTCCTCCTGCGAGCCGAATCTGCTGAGCGATGAGGTCATTGATTTTGTAGCACAGAGCCGCCATTTCGCACCGCATTTCCATATTCCCTTGCAATCGGGCAGCAACGAAGTGCTGAAGATTATGCACCGCCGCTATACCCGCGAACTCTTTGCCGAGCGTGTGGAACATATCCGCCGCGTGATGCCCAATGCTTTCATCGGTGTGGATTGTATGGTAGGCGTGCGGGGCGAGACCGACGAGTATTGGGCAGATTACCTGCAATTTATATCGGCTTTGCCCGTCAGCCAACTGCATGTGTTCACCTATTCGGAACGTGCGCACACACGTATGCTTGAAATGGACCTGTATGTCGTGCCGACAAAAGAGCGGGAACGCCGCAGCAAGGTACTACACCAAGTGAGTGCCGACAAACTGGCGGCTTTCTACCGCGCCCACGCAGGCGAAACGGCGACCGTGCTTTGGGAAAGCAAACGCATCCGGGTATCGGAGAATGAATACCGTATGGACGGCTTCACAGAGAACTATATCCGCGTCTCCCGCCCATACGACAAAAGCAAAATCAACACCTTCGAAAGGTTACAGATTCCTAATGATATTGCACCATAACAAACGCTTTATTTTTGTTATAGGATAGTTATAGGTTGCTTACGCTTCACATCTCCACAAACACTGTAAATTCATTCAGTTTGTGCCAAACTGCCCGCGGACGGAGAAGCGGGTGTGGTAAAACTCATCGGGCGCAAGAACATACGTGACCATATCAACGGGGCACTTGCCCGCGCTGCCGAGATAGTAGGCGAAGAGACACCCAAACATCGGAAATAACATTGTTGAATAGCAGTTCGAAGACAATAAATAATAAGAAAAAGGCTTCACATTTTATGAAATGCGAGCCTTTTTCTGTCTATATTTGACGATATGCACTATTTTTTGTAACTTTGCGAACTATTTATACCAATCAGACTATTATGAAAGAAAGATTGACTATCATCGACTTTGTCGAGAAATACACTGCGGAGTATGCCGACCACGTCTTTCTCCGCGAGAAAGTGGACAATGTGTGGACGGAGACTACCTACCGTGAGACCCGCGAACAAGCACACGTGATAGGTGCCGGACTGATGGCACTCGGTATGCAAAAAGGCGAGCGTGCCGCCCTCCTTTCGCAGGGGCGCAACCTGTGGGTAACGGGCGAACTGGGTATTCTGTATGCAGGCGGTGTGAATGTGCCGCTCAGTATCAAACTCGAAGAGGCTAACGACCTGCTTTTCCGTATCCGGCACTCTGACGCACAGTATATTATGACCTCGGAGCAACAACTGCCCAAGATCCGCAAGATACTGCCCGATTGCCCGAATGTGAAATATGTTATCGTCTTTGACACCCTACCCGAGTATCAGGATCGCGAGATTTGCATTACCGACGTGATGGACAAAGGTCGTGCCTTGCTGGCAGCCGAACCCGAGAAATTCGTGGAGCGATACAAATCTGTAGGACCGGACGACTATGCCAATATCAGTTACACCTCCGGTACCACAGCAGACCCGAAAGGTATTCTGCTGACTCACCGCAACTATACCGCCAATGTGGAACAGGCACGCTCTATTATCGGTGTTGATCCCGACGATGTGATGCTCATCATTCTGCCGCTTGACCACTGCTTTGCACACGTGGCAGGTTTCTATACTATGATGTCCTACTGCGGCAGCATCGCTACCGTACCGGTAGGCAAGACGGCTCTGGCTACGCTGAAGAATATCCCGCTTTCTATCAAGGAGGTGCGCCCGATGGTGATGCTTTCCGTTCCCGCGTTGGCACGCAATTTCCGCAAGAGTATTGAGACAGGTATCAAGGCGAAAGGAAAATTTGTCGAGAAACTATACACCTTCGCACTCAACAATGCCATCAAATATAATAAGGAGTACTGGAACCGCGGCGGTTGCCAGGTATGGCGCAAACCGCTGGTGAATCTGTTCGACAGACTGATTTTCAAGTCGGTGCGCGAGGGTTTCGGCGGACGAATGAAATTCTTTGTGGGCGGCGGTGCGCTGCTGGATATCGAGTTGCAGCGTTATTTCTGCGCAGTGGGTATGCCGATGTTCCAAGGCTACGGTTTGAGCGAGGCAACACCCATCATCTGCGCCAACTCCACGGGACACGCCATCTTCGGCTCAAGCGGACGCATCGTCTCCGATCTTGAACTAAAGATATGTGATGCTGAGGGGAATGTCGTACCCGACGGCGAGCGCGGCGAGATTGTTATCAAGGGCGAGAACGTGATGGCAGGCTACTGGAAGAACCCCGAGGCTACCGCCAAGACGATTGTGGACGGCTGGTTGCACACGGGCGATATGGGCTATGTAACAAAGAAACATCCTGGCTACCTGTGGGTGGTAGGTCGTTTCAAGTCGCTGCTTATCAGTGCCGACGGTGAGAAATACAGTCCGGAGGGCTTTGAGGACGGACTGACCGACGGAAGCAAGTATGTAGAGCAAGTGGTATTACACAACAACCAGAACCCCTATACAATGGTGCTGATTGTGCCTGTCAAAGAGGCGTTGCGCGAGTATGCCAAGTCGAAAGGGCTTGACCCGAAGAGCGATGAGGGCAAACGGGCAATGCTCCAAAAGATACAGGACGAGATTGATTCCTACCGCAAAGGCGGCAAGCACTTTGGCGAGTTCCCCGAAGTATGGCTGCCCAAGGCTGTGGCTGTACTGCCCGAGGCATTCACCGAGCAGAACCATCTGGTCAATTCGACTATGAAGATTGTCCGCGGCAAAGTGGAGCAGCATTACCAGGACCGTATTGACTACGCTTATACTCCCGAGGGGCGCGACCTATTCAACCCGAAGAATATGGCGGCTCTCGACTAAAAAGAAAGGATATACACAGAAAAAGCAGACACCAAGAAAGTGCCTGCTTTTTGCTTATATCCTGTTTTAACGTGAGTTCTATATAACGAAGAAAGAGACTTTGTCGGTCAACAACTGACAACAACTATTAAACAACAGATAATAGTATAGTACCACTACAGATAGCAAACACGAATTGCCATAGGATTGACCACCAATCAGCATTATCGAGCCTATATTGAACGGACGGCTGCGCCGTATTACTACTAATTAGTCATACATTTTATATCCCCCAATTGTATCGAACTGACATTATTCTTCAGCGGAAAGTCTTCAGGTATGCCTTGTGGGTGTCGCTGACGCGGTAACTCTCTATGGCTTTCTGAATAGTCTTGCGGTGCGTCCACTCGCAAAGGCGGTGCTGCTCTATATATGGCAAAGCCGCCTCGTACTGCTTTGCCAAGGCGGTAGCAAAATACCACGCCACCCCCATACGCACATAGTAATGGTCGCTCTCTATGGCTGCCACACGTGCCAACAGTTCGTGGCGGAACAGATTGTCCAGAAAATGCGTCATCAGCATATTCACGCCAAAGCGGATGGTGTAGGGTTCGGTGCTTCCCACCCACCGCAGACAGTCGGTCAGGAGTCTGTCGGGTTGCTGTTTGGCGGCAAGGCGGAAAGCCCGCGGCTGCACAAGGTCGCACGTAGCCCAGTTGTCCACAAAGGGCAGCCACCAGTTCAATAGCGCAATGGTCTTGTCATAGTCTTTCTCCTCACAGAGAATCAAACCATGCAGAGTATTCTCGTCGTAGTACTCGTGCGGAAGGGTGCGCATAAACGCCTCTATGCAGGAGCGTTTGGCAAGTTGCTTTGCCAGACGGCGCATAGCAGGCATACGCACGCCTATGATTTTCTCCGGCGGCAACGTGGGTATCAGACTGCTATGAAACTGCCGGTACTGCTTGTCTTGCAGTGCAAAGAGTTGTTGTTGTATTTCGGTCATAAAAAACAGGTTATCCACAGGATAAAGTTAGGGAAAGAAGAGGAAAAATATAAATAGAGAAAGGTTGAGCCCGAAGCAGGAAGGAATATGGTCAGTTGGATCTGCCGGATGGAGTCTGCCAGCCGGAATGTATCAAACTGCATGGTTCTATCTATATGCCAATGCGGCAGATTTCTATGCGTACAAACGCCATATCGCACCGCCATCGGCACGGTATTCTTTATGAAGATAGGAGTGCTTGCCATTGCATCATATTATTTGTAATTGCAAAGTTACTGCTTTTCAATCATATACACAAGGGTATGCTGCATTTTCTAAGGGACGACGCTGTGCTTTTTTGGGGACGCTGCGTCTCACGTTGTTATGCGCCGCAGGCGCACGTTACACATACTTGGTGCCTTTCGGCTGCCGCCGAATGACGACGCGAGCCGCGTCGTCCCCCAAAAGCAGCGTCTCCCAAACATCTACCGCACGGCTGTTTTTCTTGTGGGGGTTCGATACCCCACAAGAAAAACATATAGTTGCTGACCTCGTAGCAGCCACCCTCACTGGATGGCTGCCACTATTATTTGATTAAAGTAGGTAGTTCATACTGTCTATGCTTGCGAACTATCCTCTGTTTTGAAAATGGATAAGTATAATGTTACGCTTATTCTTTCAAAATCACACTGATTTGAATTATTTTTATGCGGTTGCCCTAAACGCATTTGCACATACGCAAAAAAAAATGTAATTTTGCACATTGATAAAGCAGACATTATGAAACCGGTAAAACTATTCTTGACCGATGTGGACGGTTGTATGACAGACGGGGGTATGTACTACAGTGCCAACGGCGATGAGATGAAACGCTTTTGCGTGTACGACGGTATGGGTATTGTGCTGCTCCGCAAGGCGGGTGTCCCGTGCGGTATCCTCACCAGCGAGACCACCGAGATAGTCGCCCGCCGTGCCCGCAAACTTGGTATGGAATATCTCCGTATGGGCGTGGGCAGCCAAGTAGCAACAGGACGGCAAACCAAGTTGGAAGCCGCACAGGAGATTTGCAACGAACTGGGTATCACCTTGGAAGAGGTATGCTTTGTCGGCGACGACATCAACGATATTGACCTTCTTTCTCACGTAGGTACTGCTGTTTGCCCCGCCAATGCTATGCAGCAAGTGAAAGATATTCATGGTATTATCATTCTTACACATAAAGGCGGCGACGGTGCCATCCGGGAGATTTGCGAGATGATACTGACAAACAAATGACCCATATTGTATGACCGAATTTGACTACTACATACAGCAAGGCGAGCCGTCTCAACGCGAGAAAGCGGAGGCGTGGGCTGTAGCCATCGGTCTGCAGGATGTGGACGGGCTCAAGCCGTCGCAATATCTCCGTGATACTGCAAAACGGCATATAGAGGGCGACATCAGCATCAAAGATGCACAGCGATTGGTACACTCCTACTATCTGTCAAAAACAACACGTACTGCCGATGACGATGAACAATTTGAAGCCGATTCCGTAGCCTCGAAAATTGCCGAATTGCTTGAGAGTAACACGGTAGGTTTCACCCTGCAAGGCTATGTGGCTATACACAAACATCTTTTTATGGGTGTGTACAAGTTCGCAGGACGGATACGCGACTATAACATAACAAAAAAGGAATGGGTGCTTCGGGGGGGGACGGTCAGTTATCTGAATTATATGGATATACGCTCTGCCATAGAATACGACCTCGAACAGGAACGAACTTTCAGTTACAAAGGGCTATCGCAAGACGAAATCATTGCTCATATTGCACGTTTTACTGCGGGATTATGGCAGATACACGCCTTCGGCGAGGGGAATACCCGCACAACTGCCGTATTTACGATTCTGTATTTGCGGTCTATCGGATTTGATATTGACAATAGCCTCTTTGCAGACAACTCGTGGTATTTCCGCAACGCATTAGTGCGCGCCAATTATAAAAATGCCACAAAAGGGGTGGACTATGACTACCTCTTTTTAGAAAGTTTCTTTAGAAATTTGCTTCTTGGCGAACACAACGAACTTAAAAATCGTTACATGCTTATCAATCCTCCTGCGGAGTTGCAGCATACCCCCTCAAGCACCCCCTCAAGTACCCCCTCAAGTGCTGAAAACATACTTGCGCAGTTGAGTGAGCCTGTGCTTCGCCTGATAAAAGTAATAGGCGAACAACAGGTATCGAAACGGGAACTAATGCAAATGTTAGGGTTAAAGGATAGAGCCAATTTTGAGGATTATAGTTTGAGTCCTGCGATGCAAGCGGGTTATGCTCATCTATTGTATCCAAACTCTCCCAAGCACCCGCGTCAGAAATATCTATTGACAGTCAAAGGACTGATGGTCTATCAAACGTTACAGAATACTCCATGACCAACATCGCCGTCATATTAGCAGGGGGAACGGGCAGCCGCGTAGGGGGCGGGCTGCCCAAACAGTTGCTGCCGCTGGTGGACGGGCGGAGCATACTGGAACATTCGGTCGGGGCGTTTGAGCAGGCGGCGTGCATCGACGGGATTGGTATCGTCATGCACCCCGACTATATTGCGTGCGCGGAAGAGATGCTGCTCCGCAACGGCTGGCAGAAAGTGGCGTTTATCATCGCGGGCGGCAAAGAGCGTTGGGAATCGAGCGTCAATGCCATTCGGGAGATTGAACGAAGGACAAAGAACAAAGAACAAAAAATGGTTGGGGCTATCCTCCAACCAACCTATACCCATCCTATAACAAATATATTGCTCCATGATGCCGCACGCCCGTTTGTGAGCACACGTATCATTGAAGATGTCTGCAAGGCATTGGAGACCCACGAGGCAGTAACGGTAGCCATCCCCGCCACGGACACGATGTATTCCGTTTCGGAGACCGCTACGGGCAAGATAGTGCAAACCATTCCGCCCCGTGCCACCCTGATGTGCGCCCAAACGCCGCAGGCGTTCCGATTGGAGACCATAGCCGCAGCCTACCTCCATGCCTTGCAAGACCCGTACCTGCAAGCCACCGACGACTGCGGTGTCGTCTGCACCTATCTTCCAAACACACCAATTTATATTGTACAGGGTGAAGCAAGCAACCGCAAAATAACCTACAAAGAAGATTTATGAGCAAAAGAGTTGTCATTGTAACATGGTTTGAGTCAGACAATTTTGGTACTGTCCTTCAGGCATATTCATTGTACCACAAGATAGCAAATCTTGGATACTCTGTTTTTTTTCTCCGAAAAATAGGCATTGTTCGTTCTATAAAACAGATCTTCAATAAATTATTTCCTTTTTGGAATATAAATAGTGGAACTTTAGAGACCAAAGCAAATAAATTGGAAAGCAATTACTCCATTATTGATTTTTATACCATCCATCCTTTACATTGTAAAATCAATCGGATGACGGATATATATGTAACAGGAAGTGACCAAATATGGAATACAATGTTCTTTTGGGATCCGTTTTATTATTTATATTTTGCCAAGCACAATAAAAAAATCGCTTATGGTTCCAGTATCGGCACATCACAAATCAACCCACGCTATAGACAGAAAGTAAAAAAATATCTTTCTCGTTTTGTACATATTGGAGTTCGGGAGCATTCTTCGGTAGAAATGTTATCTTCCTTATTAGGGCGAAATGATATAGTTTCAGTACCCGATCCCACTTTTTTGCTATCCAAAGAAGACTGGGAGAATTTCGCTCAAAATGCCGTTTTTGATTATCCTGTTCCCCGCCGATATATGTTTGTTTATTTTGTAGGGAACAGCAATGCCGAGGTATATAATCAGATGATAAAAACTATCCGCAAAGAATATGATATTCGGCAAATAATTGTAATACCATCTTATGAATCAGGGGTATCCACAGATACGGCAGATGGCGATTGGATAGACAAAGAAGCAGGACCATACGAGTTTGTATCTTTGTTGCAAAATGCTACTATAGTATGTACAGATTCGTTTCATGCTACAGCATTAGCTATCAATCTGGGCAAAGAATTTTATGTTGCCAAACGTTTTGCAGATCATGACCCGCAATCGCAAAATACCAGGATACAGGATCTATTGTCGCATTATGGTCTGTCTCGCAGATTATACAATGGAAAATGCGACACTGACACTATAGACACCGAGTACATCAGCAACATAATAAAAAATGATAGAAAATACGGAACACAATATCTGACAGATTCGATAGAACAATAATAAAATATATATGACAATATGTCCTTCTGAATATTGTACAGGGTGCTTTGCATGCATTAATGCCTGTAAAAGCGGTTGTATTTCTATGGTTGAAGATGCTTTTGGGGAATGGCATCCGCATATTGATGCTACTCATTGTGTAGAATGTGGTTTGTGCCAAAAGGCTTGTCCTAATAACCGGTCTCCTCAATTTGCATACCCTATCAAATGTTTGGCAGCATGGAATACAGATACTGCAGACAGAGCCAAATCAGCCTCCGGAGGTATAGGAAAAAAGATTGCCGATTTTACCATCAATGCACAAGATGGCATATTCGTCAGCACAGAATACGATACGGATTTCACTCCAATCCAAACTTTTGCTGCCAAAGGTAAGGATACGTCGGTCTACCAAGGTTCCAAATATATACACAGCAAAGTTGGAGATGACACTTTCGACAAAATTAAGCACTTGCTTAATGAGGGCAACCAAGTGGTTTATTTATCTACTCCATGCCAAGTAGCAGGTTTGTTGACCTACTTAGGAAAAGACTATTCCAACCTGTTGACAGTAGATTTGATGTGTCACGGTGTCAGTCCTGTTCGCTATTTTCAAGAAGAGTTTCGTAGGATCAAAGGTGCACACCGCCTGCAAAATGTAACAGATGTTCGTTTCCGAGACAATGAGGGACATAATTTTAGAACTACATTATGGGATAAACATCAACTATTGCTAAATCTATCAGGACGACGCGATTACTATTTCGCAGGTTTTCTATTTGGAGTATCATTGCGCGAAAATTGTTATACTTGCCGCTATGCACGTCCTGAACGTGTAGCCGATATCACATTAGGTGATTTCATAGGATTGGGGACAGAAAAACCTTTCACCCACCCTACAGATAATGTATCTGCAGTTTTAATAAATACCCCAAAAGGAGAATTGTTTTTCTCACAATTACAACAAACATACCCCACTATTCAAATAGAAGAACGCCCGTATTCAGAACGGTTATCATACCCATATTCTTTACGTAAGAGTACACCTCGTCCCAGAAGCAGAAAACTCTTTAGAAAATTGGTAGCACGCAAAGGGTTTTCATCCGCAATCCGATATGTAATTGGTTGGAGAGTTCTCAAAAGTACTCTTTGGGAGTACACACGTAAATTAAAACAAAAATTCCATTTTTGATGACAACAGAGATTATACCTACCGTCAGTGTTATTATACCTGTTTATAATGCAGGAGACAGTTTGAACGACTGTCTCAATTCCGTATTGGCACAGACACTGCGCAATATCGAAATTATTTGTGTATTAGATTGTCCTACAGATGGTAGCGACAAAATTGCCAAACAATATGCACAACAGGATTCACGCATACGAATTATAGAAAATGCACATAATCAACACATCGGGAATAGTCGTAATATCGGTCTGAAAGCAGCATGCGGTGAATATGTTGCTTTCTGCGATGATGATGACACTATGGTGGCGGATTTTCTGGAGACCATGGTCTGCGAAGCACAGAAAGCACAAGTACCTTTTGTGGGTTCATACGATATGTATATTGATATGCAGGAATTGTCCAATAGTTTATGTTGTTATACAAAGGAGGCATATTTGTCTATTTTTTCCGGAAAGTCAGAGTTGTATAGCCCTTCCGTCTGGACATATATATACCAACGTGATTTTTTGCAGAAAAATGCTATCACATTTGTTGATACGCGATATGTAGCCATAGAGGATCGGCTCTTTAATACAATGGTTTTTGCTTGTGGAATACGATATGGAATAGAAACATATCCATTAGTACAGAGGTATTTGTATATGCATAAAACAGAGCACACCAATGGGAGTTACACTTACCGCAAAATGGAAAATATATTGGCTATGCTTGAAAAAATGGGAGAAACAGATTTGCTATTAGAGAAAAACAGAAAGATTGTAGAACAAAATATCATTCCTTATACAGAATGTATTGCCATTTTTATGTATGGTTCATTGAAAAAAGAAATTCGGGTAAACGGACTACATAGCAGTATCAAAAAACTACATCTTATTAACAATTACCCATTGGTGAAAGCGGCTTTGCAAACATACAAACTAATCTACAATACGCACTTGACACTTCCTAAAAATATCTTATTACGTATTCTAAAAAACATATTCGTGTTATGACTGATCCTTTAGTATCTATCGTTACTGTTACTTTTAATGCCGAAAAGTATATAGAACAAACTATCCAAAGTGTGCTTGCGCAAACATACAGGAACGTTGAATACATCATTATTGATGGAGAAAGTAGTGATGGAACAATTGATATTATCCGACGTTATGCTAATCGTTTATCCTATTGGATAAGCGAAAAAGATAACGGCATTTATGATGCTATGAACAAAGGTATTCTACACGCTCATGGTGAACTAATCGGTATAGTTAATGCCAGCGATTTCTATGCCCCTTATACTATACAGACTATAGTGGATGCCTATGAGCAACATCCCAACATCGGAATATTCCACGGCAACATCAATATGTTGAATGAAGATGGCAGTCTGTTCAAGCAAAAGAGTGCTGACAGCGATTTAGCCCAATTGGATAAAGGCTTCGGACTATTTCACCCTACTTTTTTTGTAAGAAAAGACATATATCAACAAGTAGGTCTATACGACACCTCATTTCGATTGGCAGCGGATTATGATTTTGCATTGCGTTGCAGAAACGCCGGTGTAGCATTTTATCATATTCCACAAGTATTGAGCAATTTTAGAGTTGGAGGAGCAACCAACAAGCAACGACTTAACAGTTTGAGCGAAAGTAAAACGGCATTGCTGAACAACGGTGTTACACAGCAACAAGCCGAACAGACGTATGCTTTATGGAAAAAACAAACGTATAAAGATATTATATTAAGAAAAATATATAATGCATTATGCAAGATATTCCCGCATAAATGGATATATAAAATTTCTTTATGGATACGAATCAAATGATATAATATGCGTGTTCTTTTTATATGGTACAAACGCTCCAGAGGGATTCTCGAAGGGGGCGGACAATGCAGCCTGCGCAACTACGAAATGGTGTGCAATGCGGTAGGAAAACAGAATGTAGAGTCCTACTACATTCACGACGAATACAAACGCAAGACCCTGTGGGGGTATATCCGCGGGGTATTCTGTTTCCTGTTCGGTTACTACTACGGTTTGTCGCCACAACGGGTACGGCAAATCGTGCGCTTGGCACAAGCGTATGATTGTGTGTTTATCGACCGCAGTGTATTCGGTATCATCGCCAAGCGACTCAAACAAACGGGATACAAAGGTCAGACTATTACCCACTTTCATAATGTAGAGTATCTGTATTTCGATGCCAAACTACCCCATATCCCAGGGCGCAGTGTCATCATACACACCGCAGATGCCAACGACCGGTATGCCTGCCTGTACTCCGACAAGATTATCGTACTCAACGAGCGGGACGCTATGCTGATAGAGCAACGCTACGGGCGCAAAGCCGATGTATTGGTGCCGATTGCACTGGAAGACAAACTCACAGAGCAACCTGTTGACACAACAACGCTCACCCGCAAGCAGCCGTTATGCCTGTTCCTCGGTTCCTATTTCCCCCCAAACAACGAGGGTATTCTATGGTTTGTGGAGAATGTGCTGCCGCACGTGGATATACGTATGCAGGTTGTGGGAAAAGGTATGGCGCGGCTGAAAGAAGAAGCACCGCAACTGAAAGATATTGAGGTCATCAGTGATGCGCCCGACTTGCGTCCGTACCTGCAAGAGGCGGACCTGATGATACTGCCTATATTCTCGGGAAGCGGAATGAAGGTGAAGACCTGCGAATCACTGATGTACGGCAAAAACATCATAGGTACCGCCGAAGCCTTCGAGGGCTACCACGCCGATTACCGGCGTATCGGCGGGCTGTGCAATACCGCGCAGGAGTTTATTGACTGTATCAACGCCGTTACCTCCCACCCTGTCCCGCGTTTTAATGCCTATTCGAGACAACTGTTCCTTGATAACTACTCCTATACCGCCGTGCAAAACCTGTACACACAACTGCTGGGCAAATAGTTAACATCAGTTCGATATAAACAAATTGTCTTACTTTTCCGCCGTAGGCGATAAGATTTATAGCAATTTATGGGTGTAAAGTCAAAGATTTACTTAGATTTCTTGCCGCTTTGCGGCATAGGAGTTTTTATTATATCGAGCTCACGTTAGTTACTTATTCCCTGTCTTTCGCATCAGCCATTCGGTCAGTTTCCATAGGTGTTTATTGCGGCGGGCAAGGGGATAGAGGGTCTGCATATAGAACTGCGACAGGCGGTAGTAGAGGCTGTGCTCATACGCCTTGCGTTCACGCTGCCGCTCACGGACAATACGCGCCCCCCAGTAGGTGCGGTTATACCGTTTTGCCTGCTCTTTGTCCTGACTGAAGATATTCTCTAAAAAAGCGTCCAATGCCGCCTGTGCTTTTGCCCGCATCTGCGGGTCATTCAAAGCAGGTTCACGAAGGTATTGGCGCAACAGGTCAGGATTGTCGTCTATCTCAACGACACGCTTTACCACCTCATCAAAAGACGCATAGTCCGCACAATTGATAAAGGCTTTCGGGTTAAAATCCTGTGTCACCAACGGGTCGCCATAGTAAATAGGGATGCACCCTGAGGCAAAGGCTTCCACTATTTTTTCGGTAGTATAGCCCGGATAGGCTGTATTCTCAAAGGCAATGGCAAAGCGGTGCGAGGTCTGGAAAGCCATCTTATCCGCCACAGGCGCACCCGTATTGTTTAGCAGTTTCCCCCCCGAATCCACTCTCCGCACGGCATTGAGCGCATTAAAGAACGCAATGCGTTGCTCTGCCGCACGCCCATTGGAGCAGACAAAAGCGCAAAAGTCTTTCTTTGCCGCAATCTCCTCCTCGGTCAGGAGATGTTTCCGCTCTATCTGCTCAAACGCCTTGCTGTTGTAGGTATAGTAGAGGGGATAGCGCAAATAGCGGTCGCCGAACTCAATGTGATCAAACCCGATGGCATAGTCGCAAAGGTTAAAATCGGGTGTCTGGCACTCCCCCGTCCAAAATATCTTGACGCAATCATTATATTTCAGGTGTTCCTCTCCAAATACGGAAAACACCAGATAATCAGGCTTATCCGACAACTCCACCTCATACCCGTGCTCCTGCAGCCACAGGTATATCCATGTCCGCGAGGGATTGAAATTAGCAAAATAATCTACAAAGCGTATCCGTATTTTCTTAGCCATCTGTCTCTATTTTTCTTTGCATTTATGCGGCAAAGTTAGCATAATTTATCGGATTACACAAGTCCTCTATGCTAACTCGCTATAATACAAGCAAAAACCGCCTAATCACATACGAATCACATACGAATCACATACGAATCACATACAAATGACATAGACCTGACAGCATAAACTCAATACCATATTGCACAAATGAAAAAAAAAGCGTAACTTTGCAGGCTCTTTTTGCAATGCACAATGCACAATGCATAATGCACAATTAGGAATTAAACATCCTGACAAATGGAATCGAAATACAATCCTACAGACATCGAAGCACGCCGGTATCAGTATTGGCTTGACAACAAACTTTTTCACAGCGAACCCGACGGCAGAGAGCCGTTTACGGTGGTTATCCCGCCGCCCAACGTAACGGGCGTACTCCACATGGGACACGTACTGAACGAGACGATACAAGACATCCTTGTGCGCCGCGCACGCCTTGAGGGGAAGAACGCCTGCTGGGTACCGGGTACCGACCATGCTTCGATTGCCACCGAAGCCAAGGTCATCAAGCGTCTCAAAGAGCAAGGCATCAACAAGTCCGATCTCACGCGCGAGCAGTTCCTTAAACACGCGTGGGACTGGACTGACGAACACGGAGGCATCATCCTGAAGCAACTCCGCAAACTCGGTTGCTCCTGCGACTGGGACCGTACCGCGTTCACGATGGACGAGACCCGCTCCAAAGCCGTTATCCACGTGTTCTGCGACCTGTATAAGAAAGGACTTATCTACCGCGGACTGCGTATGGTGAACTGGGACCCCGAGCGCCAGACCGCCCTCAGCGACGAGGAGGTTATCTACCACGACGAGCATAGCAAGTTCTACTACCTGCGCTACAAAGTGGCGGAACCGGGTGTGGTGAACCCCGAGACGGGTGCCGACTACGCCGTAGTGGCAACCACCCGCCCCGAGACTATCTTCGGCGATATTGCCGTTTGTATCAACCCCAAGGAAGAGAAGAACCAATGGCTGCGCGGCAAGGACGTCATCGTACCGGGTGTAGGGCGCGTCATTCCTATTATAGAGGATAGATATGTGGAGATCGGTTTTGGTACGGGCTGCCTGAAAGTAACGCCCGCGCACGATGTGAACGACTACGCTCTCGGGCAGAAATACAACCTCAAGACCATTGACATATTCACTCCTGATGCGCACCTGAACATGGACACCGTAGAGGAAGAGTTGCGTCCGAATGTGGCTAAATACCACGGTATGGACCGCTTCGACTGCCGCAACCGGATTGTCGAAGATTTGCAGACACTCGGACTGGTGGAGAAAATAGAGGACTACGACAACAAAGTGGGCTACTCCGAGCGTACCAACGTGCCTATCGAGCCGCGCTTGTCGTTGCAGTGGTTTATCCGTATGCAGCACTTCGCAGACATCGCCCTGCCGCCCGTGATGAACGATGACATCGTTTTCTACCCCGCCAAATACAAGAACACCTACCGCAACTGGCTGGAGAATATCAAGGACTGGTGTATCTCGCGCCAACTATGGTGGGGGCACCGCATACCCGCCTACTACGATGCCGACCTCCTCGCGCAGACGGGCTTGGAGGACTACCCCACCGACAAAATTGTCGTTTCGGAGACCAAACCCGAAGGCAACTACGTGCAGGACGAGGGCGCACTCGACACTTGGTTCTCATCGTGGCTGTGGCCCATCTCGCTGTTTGATGGTATCGAACACCCGCACAACAAAGAGATTGAGTACTACTACCCCACCAACGACCTCGTTACGGGACCGGACATCATCTTCTTCTGGGTGGCGCGTATGATTATGGCGGGCTATGAGTATATGGGGGACAAGCCTTTCAAGCACGTGTATTTCACGGGTATCGTGCGCGACAAACTCGGGCGCAAGATGTCTAAATCGCTCGGCAACAGCCCCGACCCGCTCGACCTGATAGAGCGTTTCGGTGCCGATGGTGTGCGTATGGGTATGATGCTCTCCGCCCCCGCAGGCAACGACATTCTCTTCGACGAGAGCCTGTGCGAGCAAGGGCGCAATTTCTGCAACAAGATATGGAACTGCTTCCGTCTGGTCAAAGGCTGGGAGGTTACCGACAAGGCGCAGACCGAGAGCGAGCGCGTGGCTACCGACTGGTTCGAGTCGCAGTTGGCAAAGACCGCAGGCGAGGTGGCAGACCTGTTCTGCAAATACCGCCTGAGCGAAGCCCTAATGGCTATCTACAAACTCTACTGCGACGAGTTCTCCTCGTGGTACCTCGAGATGATCAAGCCCGCCTACGGGCAGCCTATCGACCGCACCACCTACGAAAAGACGCTTTTCTTCTTCGACCAGATGCTCCGTCTGCTCCACCCGTTCATGCCGTTCATCACGGAGGAACTGTGGCAGAACATCGCCGAGCGCAAAGTGGGCGAGAGCATTATGGTGGCTCCGCTGGCTACTTTTGCCGCTCCCGACGAGCAGTTGTTGGCTGATGTAGAGAACCTGAAACTGGTGGTTTCCAACGTCCGCAATATCCGTGCGGGCAAGAATATCCCGCTCAAGGAGGTGCTGACGGTCAACACCACGGCGGAGACCGGCGCGGCTATCCGTGCGCTGATTGAGAAACTCGGCAGTTGCGAGGTCATGGTCGGCAACGTGGAGAAATCGGCAGGGGCAGCATCGTTCATCGTAGGTACCACCGAATACAGCGTGCCATTAGATAAGTTCATCAACGTAGAGGACGAACTGAAGAAACTCGAAGCCGACCTGCAGCACCAGGAGGGTTTCCTGCGCGGCGTGAAGGCTAAACTCTGCAACGAGCGTTTCGTACAGAACGCCAAACCAGAGGTGGTCGAACTTGAGCGCAAGAAAAAAGCCGATGCCGAGGCACGTATCGCCTCGCTCCGCGACTCCATTGCGGCATTGAAGAAATAAACAGAGACTACCATACACAAAAAACGGCATCGCCTGCGCGGTGCCGTTTTTTCTGTATCTCAGGACAAATCTTTATACTCCCAGAATCTCTTCCACCAAATCACGATCGTCGGCGGTGAGTTCAGAGTTGTGGATGATACCGTTCTGCAATAGTTCGGCAATATGCTCTGCTATCCGGTTGCGGGTCATACGGCGCTCGCAGGCGATGGCGTCAATGTCCTTGCCTTCGTAAAACAGGTGCAAAGTGGTCATCATGCTGCCTGCCAGACGTTTGTTTTTCTTCGCCTCCGCCACAGCACGTTCTATCTCTGCGGGTGAAAGAGAACCGGTAGCAGACTGCTCCTGCAAAGTCAGGTGGATGTCGGGTGGATAAGCGGTGGTTGGCTGTTTCCGAATATACTTTTTGATCAGAGAAAGCACCTGTTCGCCAAATAACTCATACTTCTTTTTGCCGATACCGGACACTGCCATCAAATCCTTTTTGGTGGTAGGCAGCAGGTTGCTAATCTCGATAAGCGTCTTAGTTTGCGCCACGAGGTAGACGGTATTCTCCCACCCTTGTGTCTCGGCAATACTATGACGCAATGCAAACAGACGTTTGAGCAGGTCCGGGTGTCGGCTCTCCGTGTTGGTTTCCGCTTTCTGTTCGCTCTTGGCGGATATATGCACCTTGGGTATCACAAACGCCTGCCGGGCATCAAAAAAAGACTGCACCGACGGCTCTTTGCCTATCTTGCTCATCACAAACGCCTGCCGCGCCAAATCCACATAGAGTTCGTCAATCTGCTCTTCAAAATCTTTGGCATCGTCTTTGCTGTCGGTATAGACCGGCGATGCTTTGAGTGTATTCTGCATCGTTTCCAACGCCTGCGAAAAGTAGCCGCTTGCTGCCTGCAGACGCTCGGAGAGATACGCCGTGCGGACAGGTTCCTCGTTGAGGATCTGCCGTATCTGCCTTTGGAACACCTCCGCCGTATGCTGCCATCCCGCCATCGCTTGTTCTATACGCCCAAGAAAACCGGCAGCCGTATCGTGGTTGAAAGCCGTGGACTTGCTCACCAACCGCTGCAGATTCTCCACCCGCTGCATCGCGTCTCGGAAATCATACAGCCCGCAAAGCACCTGTATCAGATACTCGCGCTGCGAGGGGTCAAGTGCCGTTTCCACCCGCTCTATCGGCGGCTGGGCTGCGGTAAAGTCCAACACCTCACGCGCATTGGTAAGAGCCGATTCGGGTATCTTGCTCAGCAGCACCAGCCCCTCCAGCGTACGACAGCGCGACAATGCCACATACACCTGCCCCGCGGCAAACGCATCGGCGGCATCAATGACCACATTATCAAAGGTCAGTCCTTGCGCCTTGTGGATCGTAACCGCCCACGCCAGACGCAAGGGGATATGCGTAAACGTACCCGCCACCTCGGTCTGTATCCCATCGCTGTTGGCTTTAGCGATGTAGCGGATGTTCTCCCACGTCTCCGAATGGACTTCTATCCGCTCTTTGCCGCCGTCCTGTCCCTCACATTCCACCACTATTTCGTCTTCTTTCAGCAATACCACCACGCCCAATTTGCCGTTGTAGTACTGTTTCTCGGGCGAGGAATCGGTACGGATAAACATCACGCGTGCGCCCTCTTTGAGCGTAAGTGTCTCGTCCGCAGGATATTGCGACTCGGGGAAAGTACCTTTCACCACCGCATGGAAAGTAAACTCCTTCTCTCGCAGTGCTGCCAACTCGCGCGAGTTGATAGCGTCAACTTTGCGGTTATGGGTGGAAAGCACGATATGGAACGGCTCGTCCTTTCGGGGTCTCCAATCGGGGATATACCGGCTGTTGAGCAACGCAAGAGAAGATGGCGAAAGGCGGTTGTTACGCACCTCGTTGAGCAAATCGACAAACTGCCGGTTGGTCTGGCGGAAGACATGGTCAAGTTCAATATAGACAGGCGTAATCTCCCGAAACACATTGGCTTGGAAGAAATACGGACCGCTGTAGAACGGGCGCAGATAGTTCCATTCGTCCTCACGCGCCACGGGCGAGAGTTGGTACAGGTCGCCGATTAACAGCATCTGTACCCCGCCGAAAGGGAGGTTCGGACGATGTTTCATCCTGCGCAATACGGCATCTATCGTATCAAGCAAGTCGGCTCGTACCATACTGATTTCGTCTATCACCAGCAACTCCAGATTATGCAGCAAACGCTGCTTGGGGCGGCGCATCTGCATCTCCGCAAAGAGTTTGCGCCGCTCGGCAGGCGTTGGCAGAAAGAGTTGCGGAGGCAACTGGAAAAGCGAATGTATCGTTACGCCTTCCGCATTGATAGCCGCCACGCCCGTAGGTGCCACCACCATCATCTGTTTCGGACATTCGGCACGCAGTTTGCGCAGCAAGGTGGTTTTACCCGTCCCCGCTTTGCCCGTCAGAAAGATGCTCCTATTGGTGTGCATCACATACTCATAAGCCAAATCATAAGGTGTCATTTGCCTTGCCGTTCTTGCAACTGCAAAGATACAATAAATCCGCGACATATACAAAAAACGGCTGCACGATTTATTCGTACAGCCGTTTTTATGCAAACAGATCCTGTTATTCGAAAGCACCCATCTGAAGCATTGATACCTCTTTCGGGGTCAGGAAACGATACTTTCCGCGTGCCACGTTCTTCTTGGTAAGACCTGCGAAACTGACACGGTCAAGTTGCATCACTTTGTAGCCCACTTTCTCAAACATACGGCGCACTACACGGTTCTGCCCCGAGTGAATTTCCAAGCCGATATGCTTGCGATCCCCTTTGGGGAACTCCAATGCATCGGGTACAATCTTCTCGTCGTCAAGCACCACCCCCTCGCGCAAAACCGCCTCATCTGCCGGCTCCAGATCGCGATCCAGCGTTGCGGCATACACTTTCTTCTTGCCGAACTTCGGGTGGGTCAGTTTGGCTGCCAAATCGCCGTCATTGGTGAGCAGCAGTACGCCTGTGGTGTTGCGGTCAAGACGACCTACGGGATAGATGCGTTCTGTACACGCATTACGGACTATATCTATCACTGTATGACGTTCCTGCGGGTCATCGGTAGTGGTTACAGTATTCTTCGGCTTGTTGAGCAAAATATACACCTTGCGTTCGCGGCGGACAGGCTGGTCGTGGAACTGCACCTTATCGGTGGGCAGTACCTTGGCACCCAGCGAATCAACCACTACCCCGTTCACGGTAATCACACCTGCCTGAATAAAATCATCCGCTTCACGGCGGGAGCATATACCGGCATTAGCCAGATACTTGTTCAAGCGGATAGGCTTTGTGGGGTCTTCATACTGCTGCTGGTAGGTCTGACGTTTGCGCTCGCTATACACACCGGTATTGTGCTGCGGACGCGGACGAAACTGCCCTTGCGGGCGATATCCGCCCTGACGCTGCTCGCCGTCCTGGTTATAACGGGGACGGTATCCGCCCTGAGGACGCTCGCCGTCCTGGTTATAACGGGGGCGATAACCGCCTTGCGGGCGTTCGCCGTTTTGATTATAGCGGGGACGGTAGTTGCTCTGTGCTCCGTCGGCATTATAACCGCCTTGGTTGTAACGCGGTTCTACACGCTCCGCACGCGGATGCGTACCATCGGTGCGCGTAAAACGCTGGCGCGGACGACTGCCGTCGCGATTGGAACTATAGGAATTGAAACGCGGACGGACGCTTGCGCCGTCCTCCGACATATAGGCGTCTCTTTGCTCTCTCGGATTCTCACTCCTGCGATAGCCACCGGGACGATTGGTGTTGTCTTGGTTGTTGTACATAATCTTTTTTGTATAGGTTAAAAAACAGGTGACTCTCTCGAGCCACACCCGCGCTCCCGCGCGAGAATATCTATCGTTTACGTTTTAGGTTTTTTCTACCGATTCTTATCGAATTACAAGGTATTAAATCAAATTTAGGCTCCGAGCCTTTCACCCGGAGCCTAAGGTGATCACCTGATTTTATGACAGGCGATTAAGCCTCTGCAGCCTTCTCGATAGCGAGTTTACCACGATAGTAGCCACAACTCGGGCATACGGTGTGATAAATGTAGTGTGCACCGCAGTTCGGGCAGATTGCCAATGCGGGTACTTTCAGTACGTCATGCGTACGACGCTTCGCTTGTCTGGTGTGCGATTGTCTTCTTTTAGGATGTGCCATATCAGTTTTTCTTTTATTTAATAAGTCAAAAAATATAACGGTGCAGCGTCATCACCCGAGCCACGCAGAACGACCCGCCGGTTACTCCACCTCTCCGTCTTCTATTGCATATTCGTCCTCCGGTGCTGTACAAAGGTGGTCTTGGAGAAGTGCATCCATTTGCGGATTGCAACCACCGGGTTGGTGACTATGTACCAACGGAAGATTCACTACTATCATTTCATAAGCGAGCCAGTCCAAATCAATGGTTTTCACTTTCTCCACCGATTCTTCGCCTTCATCCTCCAAATTCACTTTTTCCTCTACATCCATCCGGATATCCATCGGGTCAAGGCAACGGTCGCACGTTACTTGCACTACTCCCTTTACACCTACTGTCAGGTCAAAATCCTCTTCACGCAGATCCAACACTGCTTTGGCGGATACCTGCCCGCCTAATAGTTCGGTTTTCTCTATCGTGGCAAAATAGGCATCATCCAACTGATAATCAAACTCATAATGCCCTACTTCCAGCGTAGAGAGATCAACAATATGACTTTTCTGCTCACTCATAGTGCAAAATCGGCTGCAAAATTACTATATTTTTCTGACATACACAAGTATTTGCTTCTAAAAAAAATAACAATCTACGCCATACGATACAAGAAAAAGAGAGACCTCTTTTGAAAAAGTCTCTCTTTTTGTTTACTTGCTTTCCTCGTTTGGATTAGCGGACTCTTGAGCAGGTTGTACCATCGGCAATGGAGACTGTGCAGTCTCCGGCAGCGGCTGCACCGCCGCCTCTTTGGCGGGTTGTGCTTTGGGTGCCTTGGGTTGCTTTGCCCTAGGCTTCTTCACTGGTGCAGGCTGCAGTGCCACTTGTACCTTCTCTGCAGGCTTCTCCTGCTTGGTCGGCTCTGCCTTGGGCATTTCCTTCTTGGGCTGCTTTGCCTTGGGTTGCTTCTTGGCGGGTTGCGCTTTCTGCTCCGCAGGTTGCAGTGCCTTAGGTTGTTGCTCCTTAGGTTGCTGCTTCTGCGGCTGCTTGGGCTGCTGCGGTTCTTCCTGATGTTTCAGGATATTGCCCCTTGCATCATAGAAACGCATCTCCAGCATACCCAGACTCTGGTTTTCCACCACACGCACACCGTACTTGCGACGCCATTGCCATTTCAGGCTGTTGAACCACCCGCGGCATACATACGAATACACATACGGATGCAAATGCAGGCGCAAGCCTTTGCCGTAATGCTCATAGTAATGCCCGATCTCCTCCTCCACTTGGTCGGTAAAGAGTATCGAAGGCTGTATCTTGCCTTTGCCCATACAGGTCGGACAAACTTCCATCACATCCACCTCTACCGCGGGGCGCACGCGCTGGCGGGTGATTTGCATCAGTCCGAACTTGCTGAGCGGCAGGACGTTGTGTTTCGCACGATCGTGCAACATCAGTTTGCGTACATAGTCGTACAACTGCTGCTGGTGCTCTTTGGAGTCCATATCGATGAAATCGACAATGATGATTCCACCGATGTCCCGAAGCCGGAGTTGGTGTACCAGTTCTTCTGCGGCAAGCATATTGAACCGGAACGCGTTTTCCTCCTGGTCTTCATACAGTTTCTTGCTGCCCGAGTTGACATCTATGGAGAACAATGCCTCCGTGCGGTCGATAATCAGATACCCGCCGTGCTTGAAGCCCACCACTCGTCCGAGTCCGGTCTTCATCTGGCGCGTAATATCAAACTTATCAAAAATCGGCTGTGTCCCCTCGTACAATTTGACGATCTTTGCGCTGTCCGGAGCAATCAGTTCCACGTACTGGCGCACCTCGTCGTATATGGCTTTGTCGTTGACCTGGATAGCTGTAAAATCAGGCGAGAACACATCGCGTATCACACCTATGGTACGCCCGAGTTCTTCGCTGACCAGGCTGACAGGCTCTTTCTGTTGCAGCGACTTGACAGTGTCTTCCCAGCGTTGCACCAACAGGCGCAATTCGCTGTCCAACTCCGCCACACGCTTGTCTTCCGCCACCGTGCGCACAATCACACCGAACCCCTGCGGTTTGATGGATGTGATCAGTTGTTTCAGCCGGGAGCGTTCCGACTCGCGTTTGATCTTCTGGCTGACCATCACCCCGTCGGAAAGCGGTATCAGTACCATATTGCGTCCGGCAATGCTGATTTCGGCAGTCAGTCGCGGACCCTTGGTGTTGATTGGCTCTTTGCTGACCTGCACCAATATCGGGTCGCCCACTTTGAGCACATCGCTGATATTGCCCGACTTACCCACCTCGGGTTGGCGGGGCGTATTCTGCAACCGTGGTACACGCCGGCGGTCGGAAACCGCCTTGGTAACATAACTTTGCAGCGTTCGAAACTGTGAACCTAAATCCAAATAATGGAGAAAAGCCTCTTTCTCATAACCTACATCCACAAAGACTGCATTGAGCGCAGGCATCACTTTCTTCACGCGACCATAGTAGATATTTCCCACCGAGAAATTATCCTTGTTGCGTTGCTCCCGACTCACCTCTTGCAGGCGGTCGTCTTCCGTGAGCGCGATAGCAATCTCCTGTGGCTGTACGTCCACAATCAATTCGCTTTTCATAATGGTTCTCAATAAAATAAAAATGCTTTGTGGCAACACATTTGCGCCCAAATATGTCTCAAGCCACAAAGCATGTTAAAAAACGGAATCGTCTTACTTATGCTTATGACGATTCTTGCGCAAACGTTTTTTACGTTTGTGGGTAGACATCTTATGTCTCTTATGCTTCTTTCCGTTTGGCATAATTGTAATTATTAAATAGTTATTGTTTTATTCCTTCATCAGAGGAGTTGTTTCTTGAATTCATTCGAAGCCTTGAATGCGGGAATCTTGTGTTCCGGCACCTCGATGGAAGTATTCTTCGAGATGTTGCGTGCAATTTTCTTGGCACGAGTCTTGGTGGTAAAACTGCCGAAACCGCGGAGATATACACTATCACCGGCAGCAACGGTCTTCTTGATGTTATCCATAGCCGACTCTATGACGGTGGCAATCGACGTCTTGTCGTAGCCGGTCTGGATAGCAATGCTGGTAATGAGTTCTGCTTTAGTCATAATTCTATATATTTTTCTATATTTCAATAGTTCGTTAAAAATGCCTAATAAATTTATTTATTGGCAGTTAAGTACTGCCGGACTATATTGTATCAAGTAGTTCGTCTATCTCAATAGAGTTCTCAAAAAAAGTGTTCTTTGGCGTATTTTTTAGTCTAAAGACTTGCTCAAGTGGCTGATTATTAGTATCTTTGTAGTGTCTAATTACAATACATACATCAGCCCACTCGAACAAGTTAAAGACTTGTGTAACGCTGCCCTTCGCAGCCGGTCAGCCATCAAAGTATCTTTTATCTCTTTCTTTCGAGATGCCATCCTCGGCGTGCTTGCCATTCGAGGAAGAGTTAATTTTCTGCAACTATCGCGCTATTCCAAGTCGTGCGAACAGCGTTTCCGCCAAAATTTCCGCAAGGATTTTGACCGGATAGCGTTTAACCGAAACTTTATAGACAAGCAGTCGGGACATCGCTATGCCATAGCCATAGACCCGAGTTTCATCTCAAAAAGCGGCAAGAAGACACCGGGCATCTCTTGTTTTTGGTCGGGCGAATACCGAACATCAACAAACATCAAAGGCTAAAAGAACACTATGTCAAAGAACTTATGCTATATGGACTTAAAACGACCATTTAAGCACTATTGGGCATCTAATTTTTAACGAACTATTGATATTTCTATCGTTCTGTTTTTCTGTTCTTTCTATAGAAACCGCTTTTGCGGCGAAAAACTTTGCAAAGGTACTATAAAAAATTGATTTACAAAAGTTTTTCGTCAAAAAAAATCACTCTGCAAGCAATGTACTGTCCAATAACAAATGCAATTTTGTGCAAAGTTAGCGAAAATAATTGA
>ERZ808242.70-NODE-70-length-78115-cov-5.012260_pt1 | contig 78115 bp, 91 predicted proteins | sample MGYA00521244_ERZ808242 | MGnify/ENA primary metagenome ERZ808242 (study PRJEB31516, sample SAMN03275573) | gut metagenome | biome: mammalia-associated habitat; material: feces | host: Papio cynocephalus | place: Kenya | collected 2012-07-27 ... | reverse complement strand
GCAGGCAAAAATGAAAGAAACGGCATAGCCGAAGCTATACCGTTTCTCTCTCGCCTTAGAATGTTTTCTTAACTGGACACACCCAATGGGGTGCTCTCTCTATGGTTGCCGGGTACGGGAATCGATTGCCGATTTGCGAAGCAAATCGTAAGGAGCAAGTGCCGTCGAGCCGGCACCTGGCAAATGTCCACCGGACATTTGCATCTAGAATGGTTCGATTCCCGCCTGCTTTTTCCGCAAGAAAAGAACACCCCCAGGTGGGGGTGTTCTCCCTCTATGGTTGCAGGGTACGGGAATCGATTGCCGATTTGCCGGAGCAAATCGTAAGGAGCAAGTGCCGTCGAGCCGGCACTTGGCAAATGTCCACCGGACATTTGCATTTTGATTGGTTCGATTCCCGTCTGCTTTTTCCACAAGAAAAGAGCACCCCGGATGGGGGTGCTCTTTTCTTGTGGAGCAGGGTACGGGAATCGAACCCGCCTCTGTGGCTTGGGAAGCGACCATTCTACCGATGAACTAACCCTGCGTTATGGGGTCATTATAGCAGACCCCAGGAAAAAAATCAATCCCTTTTTGTCGAATCCGGGATGCCTTAAAGCCCCAGAATGGACTTTGCGAACATGAAATACACCAGAAGGCTCAGGGCGTCCACAATGGTGGTGATGAAAGGCGAGGCCATCACCGCCGGGTCAAAGCCCAGCCGCTTGGCAAGGAGCGGCAGGGTGCAGCCGACAAACTTGGCCAGAATTACCGTCACCCCCAGGGTCAGGCTCACGACCCCCGCCACCAGCAGGCTGACGCTTTCATTTCCCATGAGCAGCCGGTCAATCAGCAGCACCTTGCCGAAGCACACCGCCGCCAGGGTGACGCCGCAGAGGATAGCCGTCTGGAATTCCTTCCACATGACCCGGAAAATATCCTCGAATTCCAGCTCGTCCAGGCTCAGGGAACGGATCACCGTCACAGAGGACTGGGAGCCGCAGTTGCCGCCGGTGTCCATCAGCATGGGGATGAAGGCGGTCAGCGCGGGAAGCACATACAGGGCACTTTCAAAGGACGAGATGATCATTCCCGTGAAGGTGGCTGACACCATCAGCAGCATCAGCCAGGGAATCCGGTGCTTGTACAGCTCAAAGGGAGAGCTTTTCAGGTAGGTCTTCTCCGAGGGGGTCATAGCGGCCATGATCTCCATATCCTCGGTGGCCTCTTCCTCCATGACGTCCATGGCGTCGTCGAAGGTGACGATACCCACCATCCGGTGCTCTCCGTCCACCACGGGCAGGGCCAGGAAGTTGTACTTGCTGAACATCCGGGCCACTTCCTCCTGGTCGGTCTGGGTGGTGACGCAGATCAGGTTGGTGATCATCAGCTCTTCAATTTTGTCGTCGTCATCCTCCGCCAGAAGCAGATCCTTCACGGTGACAATGCCGAGCAGGGTCTTATCGTTGGCGGTGACGTAGCAGGTGTAAATGGTCTCCTTGTCCACGCCCTGACGGCGGATGCGCAGGATAGCCTCGCCCACGGTCATATTCGGGCGCAGGGACACATACTCCGTGGTCATAATGGAACCGGCGGAGTTTTCGGGATAGCGCAGAATCTGGTTGATGGAGTGGCGCATTTCCGGGTCGGCGTGCTGCAGAATCCGCCGCACCACGTTGGCGGGCATCTCTTCGACGATATCCGCCGCGTCGTCCACATACAATTCGTCCAGGACTTCCTTCAGCTCGTTATCGGAGAAGCTGCGGATCAGCAGCTCCTGAGCCTCCGGCTCCATCTCGACAAAGGTTTCCGCGGCCAGCTCCTTGGGGAGCAGCCGGAACATCAGAGGAATCTGCTTTTCCTCCAGGCAGTCAAACAGTCCCGCCACGTCGCTGGGATTCATGGTGATCAGAATATCCCGCAAAGTCGCGTACTTCTTCTCCTCCAGCATGGTGAGGACTGCTTTTTCCACAATTTCAAAACGTTCAGCCATGATTTCCCTCCTAATTCCTTATTTGATTTCAGAAAATAAGAGGCAATCTACTTGGTTCAGTCAGCAAGGCCCGCCACGGAGCCTAAGCTACTTCGTCCAGGTATATTGCCGCTGCCGCCAGCATCCATGGTGGTACCTCCTTCATTAAATATTTATCTCTATTCTACCCACTCCCAGAGCAAATGTCAACCTTGACGAAGGCTTTTTTGTGACGTAAAATGAAGGTGCCGGAGTCTCTGCCCCGGCCCTACACCGCAGCACCAAAGTGAGGTTGTCCATATGCTCCGAATTGCCCGGGAAGCGGATCTTCCGGAAATGCTGGAAATCTACACCCCCTACATTGTAAACGCTACGGCAAGCTTTGAGTACGCCCCGCCGTCCCCGGAGGAATTCCGCCGCCGGTTCGCGGAATTCACGAAGCAGTTTCCCTGGCTGGTGTGGGAGGAAGACGGCCGTCTGCTGGGCTACGCCTACGCCAGCGCGCCCTTTTCCCGGGAGGCCTACCAGTGGTGCGCCGAGCCAACCATTTACCTCCGGCAGGAAGCCCACGGCACGGGCATCGCCGGAAAGCTCTACGCCGTGCTGGAGGAAATTCTGTTCCGACAGGGCTATCAGGTGCTCTACAGCCTGGTCTGCGGGGAAAATATTCCCTCTCTTCGCTTCCATGAAAAGAGCGGTTATCGCATCCGGGCGGTATTTCCCGCCCAGGGCTTCAAATTTGGCCGGTGGTTGGATATGATATGGTTGGAAAAACGGCCGGAAATAGCAAAAATTCCCAGCAGTCCTCCCTGCAAATGGTCTGAAATTGTGCACAGTAGCGAAAGTCTCACCAATATTTTAGATAAATTGTCCATTTGCGAATCGGAAAAAGTATGATATGTTATGGGTGAAGAAATATGTATGCCGTGTTCCCATTGATACGACCCCCTGCGGCGTTCATCAAATCATATAAGGAGCTGTGACCATGTATTTTCAGAAAAAACGCGTAATCGCCATGCTGCTGGCCGGTGGCCAGGGCAGCCGTCTGAAGGTTCTGACGGAAAAGACCGCCAAGCCTGCCGTCCCCTTCGGCGGCAAGTACCGCATCATCGACTTCCCTCTTTCCAACTGCGTCAATTCCGGTATCGACACCGTGGGTATTCTCACCCAGTATCAGCCCCTGGAACTGAATGAATACATCGGCAACGGCCAGCCCTGGGGTCTGAACAAGACCCACTCCTGCGCCCAGGTTCTGCCCCCCTACGAGCGGCACGACAAGAAGTCCGGCTGGTACAAGGGCACCGCCAACGCCATCTACCAGAATATTGACTTCGTCGATCGCTTCAACCCCGACTATGTGGTCATTCTCTCCGGCGACCATATCTACAAAATGGACTACAGCACCATGGTGGAGTATCACGAGAAGCACGGCGCCTCCTGCACCATCGCTGTGCGCAATGTGCCTCTGGCGGAGGCCTCCCGGTTCGGCATCCTGAACACCAACCCGGACAACACCATCTATGAGTTCGAGGAAAAGCCTGCCCATCCCAAGTCCACCAACGCCTCCATGGGCATTTACTGCTTCACCTGGAGCGTGCTCCGGGATGCGCTGACGTTCGACGAGGACGACCCCAACTCCTCCAATGACTTCGGCAAGAACATCATCCCCATGCTGCTGTCCTCCGGCCACAAGCTGATGGCCTACCCCTTCGACGGCTACTGGAAGGACGTGGGCACCATCGACTCCCTGTGGGAGGCCAACATGGAGCTGCTGGGCAAGGAGCCTGCCTTCCAGCTCCGGGGCAATAAGCGTTCCACCATCTACGCCCGGAACTCCGCCCTGCCCTCCTCCTACATCGACACCAAGGCCGTCATCTCCGACTCCTTCGTGGCCGAGGGCTGCCAGGTCTACGGCACGGTAAAGCACTCCGTCATCTCCGTAGGCTGCACCATCGGCGAGGGTGCCCAGATTGAGGACGCGGTGGTCATGCCCGGCGTGGTCATTGAGGCCGGTGCCATCGTCCGCAACGCCATTCTGGGCGAGGACTCCCGGATCGGCCGGAACGCCGTGGTGGGCGGAGCCTTTGCCGCCAAGGAAAAGAAGCGGATCAGCGTCACCTCCAAGGGTGCCGTGCTCGAAGTCAACGCCGTGCTGAAGCCCGGTGATATGCTGTAAATAGGAGGATCCCGCTATGAACGTAATGGGTATTATCTTTACCAACGATGCCGACATGGGCGAGCTCACCGATGAGCGCACCATGGCCTCTCTGCCCTTCGGCGGCCGCTACCGCCAGGTGGACTTTGCCCTTTCCAATCTGAGCGATGCCGGTGTGCGCCATGTGGGCGTGATCTCCCGGCACAACTTCCAGTCCCTGATGAACCACATCGGCGACGGCGAGGAATGGGGTCTGGAGCTGGAGGAGGGCGGTCTGGAATTTCTGACCCCCTATGCCCAGTCCTCCACCCACACCTACCGGGGCAAGCTGGAGTCTTTGTCCAACGCCATGCACTTCCTGGAGTACGGTGCCGGGGATGAGCTGGTGGTCATGACCGACTCCGCTATCCTGTCCAACATCGACCTGAACGCGGTGCTTGCCGCCCATGTGGCCTCCGGCAAGGACGTGACCGTGGTCACAAAGGCCGGCATCTGCAACGGCGAGAAGATCATCGACCTGGCTCTGAAGGTAGACGCCAAGGGCGAGGTCACCGACATGATGGTAGACTACGCCGCGCCTGCGGACTACGTTTCCTCCATGGATATTTTCGTCCTGGACAAGGCCTTCCTGGTTCGCTCCGTCAAGGAGATGATCGCCCGGGATAAGTTCCACATGGATCGGGATCTGGTCATGGGCGGCTGGCAGCGCAATGTGGTCAGCGTGAATACCTTCCCCTTTGGCGGCGTGGCTCTGTACAATGAGTCTGTGGAAGAGTACTTCAACAACTCCCTGTCCCTGCTGAACGGCGACATCCGCCAGGATATCTTTGACGGCTGTCACCCCATCTACACCAAGGTTCGCTTCCGGGTTCCCACCTACTACGGCGAGGGCAGCCAGATCGACAATGCCCTGGTGGCTGACGGCTGCATGCTGGAGGGTCAGGTCAAGGATTCCATTCTGTTCCGCAACGTTACCGTCTGCAAGGATGCCGAGGTGGAAAACTGCATCCTCTTCAACGATGCCGTCATCGGCGAGGGCGCGGAGCTGAAGTACGCCATTCTGGATAAGAACGTGGTGGTCACCCCCGGTGCCAAGCTCATCGGCACCAGGAAGAACCCCGTCATCGTCAAGCGAGGAGAAACCGTATGAGAATTGCCGTCTGTGCCTCCGAGGGCGCGCCCTACTGCAAGTCCGGCGGTCTGGGAGACGTGATGGAGGCGTTGCCCGCCGCCCTGTCCCGGATCGCGGGCAATGAAGTGGCTCTGTTCCTGCCCTACTACCACAAAATCAAATCCAATACCGCCTACCTCACCGAAAAAATTGCCGAATTCCGGGTGTCCTTAGGCTGGCGGCAGCAGTACTGCGCCGTCATGAAGCTGACGAACCGGGCGGACAAGGTTCAGGTCTATTTTCTGGACAATGAATACTATTTCGGCGGCCGCACCGGTGCCATCTACGGGGACATGGACGACGGCGAACGCTTCGCCTTCTTCTCCCGGGCCTGTCTGGACGCCATGCTGGCCATCGGATTTGTGCCGGAGATTATCCAGTGCAACGACTGGCAGTGCGGCCTGATCCCCGTGTACCTGAAGGCGGTCTATCACGACCGGCTGGACAAGACCCGGTGTATGTACACCATCCACAACATCGAGTATCAGGGCTGGGCCAGCGGCTCCTTCTTTGACGATGTACTGGCGCTGCCCTGGGAGTACCGTCCCACCCTGGACATGAACAACTCCGTGAACGTCATGAAGGGTGCCATCGAGACCGCCGACCTCGTCACCACCGTGTCCGAAACCTACGCCCGGGAGCTGATGTATCCCTACTACGCCCACGGCCTGGACGGCATTCTGGCCGGCAACGCCTGGAAGCTCACCGGCATTACCAACGGCATTGACGTGAACACCTTCAATCCGGAGACCTCCAAGGCACTGCCCGCCCACTTTAGTTCCGAGACCTTCGTGGAGGGCAAGGCCAAGTGCAAGGCCGCCCTGCAGAAGGAGGTTGGCCTGCCGGAAGAGCCGGACGTGCCGCTCATGGTCATGGTCACGAGACTGGCCGGGCACAAGGGGCTTGACCTGCTGTGCTATATCGCCCGGCGGCTCATGTGGGAGGAAAACGCCCAGCTGCTGATCCTGGGAACCGGTGAGCCTCAGTACGAGAACTTCTTCCGGGATCTTGCCAGGCAGCTGCCTGAGCAGGTCTCCGCCCAGATCACCTTCAACCTGGGGCTGGCCGACCGGGTCTACGCCGGCGGCGACATCTACCTGATGCCCTCCAAGAGCGAGCCCTGCGGTCTGAGCCAGATGAACGCCATGCGCTACGGCACCGTGCCCGTTGTCCACGCCACCGGCGGTCTGAAGGACACCGTGCCTCCCTGCGACGAAAACGGCAAGGGCGGCCTGGGCTTCACCTTCCAGAGCTACAACGCCGACGATTTCTTCGCCTCCATCCAGCGGGCGTTGAATCTGTACAACGGCGACAAGGAAGCCTGGCACGCCTTGCAGAAGCGGGAAATGGAGACGGACTTCAGCTGGGACGTTCCCGCTGCCCGGTACATGGAGCTGTTCCGGAACATGCTGTCCTGGTAACTTTCCAAATTCCACACAGGCAGAAGGCTCCGGCCTTCTGCCTGTTTCCGTGCGTCAAAAACGTCCGAAAAATACGTTGGTCGTCATCGCAAGGCCGTGATGCTTCGCAATGACATTTGTTCCATTGGGACACTTTGCCTTTTTGCGGCAGTCCCTTTTCCTCGGCATGTTTCCCAAGAAAGGACGTTTGTCCATGTTCAAACTGCCCAAAGCAGATAATTTTCGTATTTTCGTTGAAAAAATTCCAAAAATGCGGTATGATATCAGAGATATGGAAAAATCAATCCTGGACGATAGGAGGCAGCCATGAATATACAGCTTGCAACCGATGAATACAACCAGGCACTGCGGGTCGGTCAGAAGGAGTTCCGGGAGCTGACCGCTGCCGGGAAGCCCACCCATCCGGCGGTTCTGGACGAGCTGCTGCCGGAAAACGGTTCCCATACGGTGGTGGACGTGGGTCTGGTGGAAATTCCTGCGGAGCGGATCGTGGGCACCAAATCCGCCGGGCGGATCGCCGCCTTCACCCCCTCCTTCCACCCGCTGCTGGATCCCAAATCCGAATTTGCCGCCAAGTGGATCAACCTGTGCGCCGCCCACTTGGGAGAGACCGGCATCACCGATCCCATTATCTGCTACGAATATCTGGGCAATTTCTACGTCCAGGAGGGCAACAAGCGGGTCAGCGTTCTGCGCTGCTTCGGTGCCCCCCGGATTCCCGGCATGGTGCGCCGGGTCATGCCCGCCCCCTCCGAGGATCCCCGGATCCGGGCCTATTATGAGTTTCTGGACTTCTACAAGGTCTCCCGTCTGTACACCATCCAGTTCCGCCGCCCGGGGGACTACGCCAAGCTGCTGGGCTACCTGGGCAAAAAGGGGGACGAGGTATGGACGGAGGACGAGCGGCGTACCTTCAACGCCTACTTCCACTATTTCCGGGACGCCTTCCTTTCCCTGAACACCCGGCAGGAGGATGTGCTGCCAGGGGAGGCTCTGCTCCTGTGGCTGGCGCTGTACCCCTACAAGGACTTAGGTCGGCTCACCAACGGGGATCTTCGTAAGAGCATTGCCGCCCTGTGGGAAGACATGGTCACCGCCTCCAAGGAAAACGCGGTGAAGGTGCAGACCAAAGCCGAGGACGAGACCAAGGCCAGCATCGTCAGCCGACTGGTCTCCGGTATCGACGTGCTGCATGTGGCCTTCATCCACCAGCTGAATCCGGCGCAGAGTGCCTGGGTGCTGGGTCATGAGGACGGCCGGGCTCATGTGGAGTCCGTCTTCGGAGACCGGGTCGTGGCGCGCAGCTATTACGATGCCAACACCACGGAAATCGCCGAGCAGAAAATCGAGCAGGCCGTAGCCGAGGGCGCTCAGGTGGTCTTCACCACCGCCCCGCTCCTGTGCACCGCCACTCTGAAGGCCGCCATCAAATACCCCAAGGTTCGGTTTCTGAACTGCTCCGTGGATCAGGCCTATTCCAGCATCCGCACCTACTACGGCCGGATCTACGAGGCCAAATTCATCACCGGAGCCATCGCCGGCGCCATGGCCGGAGACGATCGCATCGGCTATATCGCCTCCTACCCCATTTTCGGCGTCCCCGCCTCCATCAACGCCTTCGCCCTGGGCGCCCAGATGACCAACCCCCGTGCCCAGATCGAGCTGCGCTGGTCCTGCGTGGCCGGAATGCCCCAGGCGGATTTCCTGGCCGACGGCATCCGGGTGGTGTCCAACCGGGATACCCCCACCCAGTCGAAAATGTACCTGGATTTTTGCAGCTACGGCACCTATCTCATGGACAGCCGGGGAGACTTAGTGCCTCTTGCCAGCCCCGTGTGGGTCTGGGGCAAGTTCTATGCGTTCGTCATCCGCAGCATCCTCTCCGGGGGCTGGAAGCGGGACAAGGCGGACACCACCGCCCTGAACTACTGGCTGGGCATGGACAGCGGGGTCATCGACATCGGCCTGTCCGATAAGCTTCCCGAAGGTGTCCGCCAGATGGCAAACCTTCTGAAAACCGGCATGGAGCAGGGCTTCATCGACCCCTTTGCCCGGAAAATCATCGCTCAGGACGGCACCGTGAAAAACGACGGCACCCGGCATTTTACCCCCACCGAGGTGCTGCATATGGACTGGCTTTGCAGCAACATCGCCGGCTCCATCCCGCCTTTTGCGGACATTCTTCCCATCTCTCAGCGGATGGTGCGCCAGCTGGGCATTTACCGAGATTCCATCCCCGCGGAAAAGGAGGGCACAAGCCATGAAGATACTGGCCATCTCCGATGAGGAATGCCCTGCCCTCTGGGACTACTACACCCCAGGCAGGCTCAACGACTACGACCTGATCCTGTCCTGCGGCGACCTGAAGGCCAGCTATTTAAGCTTTCTCGTGACCATGGCCAGGTGTCCGGTGCTGTATGTCCACGGCAACCACGACACCGGCTATGACCGGAATCCCCCGGAGGGTTGCGACTGCATCGACGACCACATCGTGGTCTACAACGGCATCCGCATTCTGGGTCTGGGAGGCTGCCGCCGGTATCACCCGGGAGCCCACCAGTACACCGAGCGGGAAATGCGCCGCCGGATCGGCAAGCTCTCCTGGAAGCTGAAGCGGCTGGGCGGCGTGGACATCGTGGTCACTCACGCCCCGCCGGCGGGGCTGGGGGACGCGGAGGATCCGGCGCACTGGGGCTTTGAGTCCCTGGTGAAGCTCCTGGACGACTATCACCCGGCCTACCTGGTGCATGGCCACGTCCATACCTCCTACGACCACCGGATCCCCCGGGAGATCGCCTATCAGGACACCAAAATTCTCAACGCCTGCGAGCGGTACGTCTTTGAAATTCCCGACCGGCAGGTTCCCCTGAAGCAGATGTATCAGGTGATCTACAAAACCCGGAAGCCGCCGGAGCACCACACCGGCATGATCCTGCACTGAAAGGAACGCCATCCTATGTTTACCGGCTTTACCCCTGAAACCATGGATTTCCTCTGGGGAATCCGCATGAATAACAACCGTGACTGGTTCACCCAGCACAAGAGCGACTATGTCAAAACCCTCTACGAGCCTATGAAGGCGCTGGGTCAGGCGGTATTCCAGCCCTTTCTGGAGCGGCCAGGGAACCTTCTGAAGGTCAGCCGCATCTACCGGGACGCCCGGATGCACCCGCCCACTCCCTACAAGGAAAGCCTGTGGCTGTGCATCCGCCGGGACGTGGACTGGTGGGCGGAGAACCCCTGCCTGTACTTTGAAATCACGCCGGAGGGTGCCAGCTACGGCTTCTTCTACTGGAAGCCCCGGACGGCGACCATGGAGGATTTCCGTCGGAACATTTCCGCGAAGCCCGACGATTTCCTCAGGCTCATCGCCGATACGGAAGCCGCCGCAGGTCAGCCCATTCAGGCGGCCTGCTACAAGCGTCCCAAGCCCACGGACAACCCGGCCTTGGCTCCCTACTTCGCCTGGAAGGGCGAGATCGGCTGCACCCGGGAGATTGCCCCGGGGAAGGCTCTCTTCGGCTCCCAGCTGGCGGAGAAGGTCGGCGGGTTCTTTGAAGCTCTGACGCCGCTGTACGAATATTTCAACCAATATACCGTATAACATCAGGAGAAAGACTATGAAAAACACCATTTTTACCGGCATGGCCACCGCCATCGTCACCCCCATGTTCCCGGATCGCTCCATTGACTATGAAGCCCTGAGCCGCTTTATCGAGTTCCAGATCGGCAGCGGTATCAACGCATTGGTTGTCATGGGTACCACCGGCGAGAACGCCACCATTGAACCTGAGGATCAGAAGAAGGTCATCGCCTACACCGTAGAGCATGTGGCCGGACGGGTACCCGTCGTCGCCGGCACCGGCACCAACAACACCGAGCATGTTCTGAAGAACACCCGCAACGCCTGCCAGGTGGGGGCGGATGCCATTCTGGTGGTGACCCCCTACTACAATAAGGCCACCCAGAACGGCCTCATCGCCCATTTCACCGCCGTGGCCGACGAAACCACCGTGCCCATGATCCTCTACAACGTGCCCGGCCGCACGGGCTGCAATCTGCTGCCCAAGACCGTGGCAAAGCTTGCCGGGCATCCCAACATTGCCGCCATCAAGGAGGCCACCGGAAGTCTGGCGCAGATGATCGAGATCATGCGCCTGTGCGGGGACAAAATCGACGTTTACTCCGGCGAGGACGGCCTGACGGTACCCATGATGGCCATGGGTGCCAAGGGTACCATCAGCGTGCTGAGCAACGTGGCTCCCCGGCAGTCCGTGGCTATGACCGACGCCTGCCTCCGGGGCGACTACGCCGCCGCGGCGAAAATGCAGTGTGACCTGCTGCCGCTGATCAACGCCCTGTTCAGCGAGGTGAACCCCATCCCCGCGAAGGCCGCCACCGCCGCCATGGGCTTCGGCGCGGACGCGCCGCGTATGCCCCTGACCCCCATGGAGGACGAGAACCGGGCGGTGCTTTTCGGGGAAATGAGAAAGCTGGGGATCGAGGTATGAGAGCGGTGATCTGCGGTGCCAACGGCGCCATGGGCAAATTGATCGGCGAGAAGCTGGGAGCCGAGGTGGTTGGCCGGGTCAGCATTGACGGGGAAAACGGAGCCGCCCGAACCTTTGACGAGCTGGGACGGGTGGACGCGGACATCGTTATCGATTTTTCCCACCACACCGCCATTTCCGCCGTGCTGGACTACGCCAAGAAAATCGGCGCGGCTGCCGTCATCGGCACCACCGGCCACACGGAGGAAGAAAAAGCTCTGATTTTCGCCGCCGCCAAGGAGATTCCCGTTTTCTACAGCGGCAACATGAGCCTGGGCATCGCCGTGCTTTGCCGCCTGGCCAAGGAGGCCGCCCGGTACTTCCCCGACGCGGACATTGAGATCGTGGAGGCTCACCACAACCGGAAGGTGGACGCGCCCAGCGGCACGGCTCTGATGCTCTTTAACGCCATCCGGGAGGTTCGACCCGATGCCTGGGCCAACTGTGGCCGCTCCGGCGAGGGCAAGCGGACGAAGGAGGAGATCGGCATTTCCGCCCTGCGCCTGGGAACCACCGTGGGCATGCACGAGGTGATCCTTCACACCGGCACCCAGCAGCTGACCCTCCGGCATGAGGCCGTCACCCGAGCCATGCTGGCCGACGGGGCGGTGGATGCCGCCCGGTTCGTCCTGGGAAAGCCCCTGGGGCTATACAACATGGAAAGCCTTCTGAATCAGGAAAGGAGCGAATGATGCAGGTAACTTATATGAACGGCGCGGGCAACGACTTCATGGTCGTCGATGCCCGGGGGAAGCAGCTGGACTTTGCCAGGCTGGCTGTAGAATTATGTAAACTTACCAACGCCGACGGCTTCATGGCCGTAGATCATTCCGACAAGGCAGATTTCCGGCTCCATTTCTACAACGCCGACGGCTCCCGGGGGGAAATGTGCGGCAACGGCGCCCGGTGCATCTGCCGCTACGCCTACGACCACGGCATTGCCGGGGAAGAAATGGTGGTGGAAACCGATGCCGGTCTGGTGCCGGGCAAGCGGCTGGATGAGAACACCTATCGGGTGCAGCTGAATAACCCCGGTGTCCTGGACCTGCACCGCAAGGGGAACATTGCCTATGTGGAGCTGGGCAATCCCGGCGTACCCCACGCCGTGGCCGAGTACCGGGGCGACCTGTGGGAGAACGCGGATTCTCTCCGGGAGAAAATGCGCGCCCTGCGGTTTGACCCGGCCTTCCCCAAGGGGGCCAACGTGAATTTCTACCAGACCCTGGAGCCGGGGGTTGTGCGGATTCTCACCTTCGAGCGGGGGGTGGAGGACTTCACCCTGGCCTGCGGCACCGGCGGCGGCTCCGTGGCCTGCGTGCTGTGGCTGGAGGGGAAGCTGCCGGAGAACACCCTCACCGCCTACAACCGGGGCGGCACTCTGAAATATACCGTCTCCGGGGAAAACGGCACCGTTACCTCCCTTCTGCTGGAGGGGCCGACGGAGGTCGTGGGTACCTACGAGGCGTAAGAAGCAAAAGAACGCCCAAGGCTGACCGGATCAGCCTTGGGCGTTTTTGTTTTTTAGGAACTATTGTTCCACACATGTCATTGCGAACCAGTGTTGCGACACTGGTTCGCAATGACAGCTTCTATTCTAGATGCACCTTAAAAATGGTACCCCGCCTCCAGAAGCCGGGTCAGAGCCTCGTTAGCCTCCTCGTCGGTAAACAGAGCCGTGAAGCGTTTGTCGATGGCCAGAGCCTCCAGGCTCAGCTCCAGATGACCCTTTGCCCGCAAATCGTTGAAGCCGTCGCTGAGCCGCCGACCGGATAGAATGCGCTTGACCGTTTTCAGGGCGTCGACCTCCGCCACCGGGCGGATTCTCACGCCCAGACCGGCGGCCTTCTCCCGGGCGGCGACCCAGGCCGCAATGAATTTTTCTTCCAAAATTTCCTCCTTACTCCCGGCGCAGCGCCTCGATGGGGTTCAGGTTCGCCGCCTGATAGGCCGGCAGCATTCCGAAAATCACGCCGATCAGGGTGGAGAACACCACCGCCACGCCGATAGCCGGAATGCTGATGGACACCGGGATCTGCATCATCCTGGAGATCAGCTGCGCCAGAATAATGCCGCTGACCACGCCGATGATGCCCCCCAGGCTGGTAAGCACCGCCGATTCCGTCAGAAATTGCAGCAGAATCCGCTTTTTCTTGGCACCGATGGCCTTCTTCAGGCCGATCTCGCTGGTTCGCTCGGTGACAGACACCAGCATGATGTTCATCACGCCGATGCCGCCCACCAGCAGGGAAATGCTGGCGATCCAGATCAGCTGGCTGTTGGTGGACTGGGACATTTTTTGCAGCTGCTCGGCCTGCTCCAGCATATCCTGACTCCGGTAGTCCAGCTTGGTGTCCGTGCCGATGATCTGCTTTTCCGTCAGAAGATCAGCCGCTTCCTTCCCGGCCATGGTCATGGCGTCGGTGTTTTCCACCTTGATGGCCACATTCTGGGGCTCCTCAAACTGATATACCGTAGGCCAGACGCTGTCCGGCACATAGACGCTGCCCGCGGAGGTGTTGGCATAGAGCTGATAGTCCTTCATGGAATTGATCACCGGGGCGAACTCCTTGGACTGGGCAACCACGCCGGTGACGATATACACGTCGTTCTGAATTTCCAGGCTCTTGCCCACCGGGTCAAGGCCGCCGAAGAGGCTGGTGGCCGCGGTGGTGTCCACCAACGCCACCTTCCGGCAGGTGTCATAGTCCGTCTGGGTAAAGCCCCGGCCGGATTTCACCTGGTAGCCGTAGACGCTGAGGTAATTCTGATCAATGCCGTAAAGCTTGCCGTTGAACTGGGTGTTCTGATAGAACAGATTCTGGGCGTAGCTGCGGCTGAAGTAGAGAGAAACCTTCTCCACGCCGCTGATGGTCTCCAGCTCCTGCCGGGTGTCCTCGGTGATCTGGCGGATGCCCTGGGGTACGGAGTTCCAGCTGAAGTCCAATTCCTGGCCGTTCTGGTAAGGCTCCACAGTGACCACGTTGTTGCCCGCGCCGATGAGGTTTTCCTTGATCTGCTCGTTGGTGCCCTGGATGGTGGAGACGATGGTGATGATGGAGGCAATGCCGATGATAATGCCCAGCATGGTCAGCACCGAGCGCATTTTATGCCCCCAGATGCCCTGGAAGGCAAGTCCGATATTTTCCCGCATATCCCCGCCTCCTTAGTAGCCGTACAGGGCGGAGGGATCGCCCTCCTGGGTGGGCGCCCCGGCTTTCACGGTCTTGCCGTAGGGGAAGGCCACATAATCCTCGGCGCTCAGACCGGAGCGGATTTCCGTATAGCTGCCCCAGAGGGACTTGCCGGTGGTGACGTACCGCTTCTCCAGCTTATTGTGGGCTCCCCGGACATAGACATAGGCTTCCCCGTCGTCGGTGCGCAGGAAAGCGTTTTCCAGATAGACTCCATTCTGGGCCTGGGCGGCGGAATAGGTCACGCTGACGAAGCTGTCCTCCTGCAAATCCGCGCTGCCGTCGATAAAGACCTGGAAGGGATAATAGGAGGCGTTTGGATTTCCTGTGCCGTTCCAGCCACCGCTATCCGTGGGGAAGTCCCCGATGGACACCACCTGACCGTCATAGGTATTGCCGGTGTTCCAGTCGTTGACGGTAACGGACTGGCCGATCTTCAGGTTGTCCTTTTCCAGCTCGCTGACGCTGCCCGTCACATAGAAGCCGCCGCCGCCGGAGACCTTGATGAGGGGCTGCTTGTTCTGCCGGGCCTCCTCCTCCGTCAGGACGGAGACCACTTCACCGTCCAAGTCCGCCCGGACGTTGCCGTCGTTGAATTCCCGCTCCATCAGGTTGTACTCAGACTCGGCCATCTGGGCGGCCTCGTAGAGATCCTGAACCTTCTTGGTCTGCTCCCGGCGCAGCTGGGCGATCTCGGCGGAGGTCATGCCGCTGCCAAAGTCGAAGCTGATGCCGCCGTCGTCGTCGGAAACTCCGAGAAGTTCACTTTCAGATGGTGCATTAAAGGGCATAAATCCATAATCATTTCTGTTATAAACATAAACTCGGATACCCTGCCACCATGTGGTCATAGCATTCTCTGTGTCACCCGCAGTCTGCTTAAAGACAACGTAAAAATCGTCAATTGCCTTTTGATCCTTCGACGATTCTACTACCTTCAACGTAAAGTGGAAACTCGCTGTCGGCGCACCATGCACCATAGCCTCAACCCTGTACTCCATCTCTCCAATCTCTGTTGGAAAGCCATAAACCACAAATCCGTTTCCGCTTGGCTTGCCTATAAGCTGTGTATTCTCCTTTGGGTACAAAGCCCAGGTTGTATCATCTTTATTTCGATTGAGGAAGGTCAAGTTCACCGATCCCCCTGCATTGACGGTAAGGGTATCTCCGTCATTCATCAGATGAGGACTAAAAATACTGGGCTGCTGAGGCTGTGGTTCCGTTGTAGGTTCCGGTGTTTCCTCCATTGGCTGTTTCTGCGGCTCCGGAATAGTCTCTGTTGTCGCTTGCGGCTCCGTTTCCTCAGTCGTAGGCGGAACAGGTTCTTCTGTTGGCAGTGTTGTTGGAGGTGCTATTGGAGGTTCCGTTACCATTCCCGCTTCCAGCATTTCTGAAGCACTTGACTTAGTTTCTACATTTTGAGTTTGGTTGCTGAGTGCCTCGTAGTAAAGTGCTCTCAGAATGGAATTATTGACCTGCGTATCCGATCTCAGCCAACAGACGATTGCGTTATCTCTATTTTTTCCATCATGGGTTTTGTCTGTGCGTATCTCGTATGCTCCACTTATGGGTCGGCCGATATCCGGATCAGAGCTACCACCGCCGCCTCCGCCGCTGGAGGGCTTCAGCTGGTTGATCCGGCGCAGCTCCTCCTCGGCCTCAGTGACCTGGAGCTTGGCCTTCTCCACATCCAGACGCTTCCGCTCCAGCTCCAGCTCGGAAAGCGTCGTGTCGTAGGTCATGAGCACGTCGCCCTTTTTCACATGGGCGCCCACCTGCACCGGCACGCCGGTGATGATCTGAGTGTCGCTTAAAAACACGGTCTGAATTTTGTCCGTGGTCACCGGGCCGTAGCTTTCCTGGTTATCGCCCCAGTACTCCGTCATGCCCACCATGGTGAAGGGGTACACATCCACCGTCTTTCCGTTTCCACGGGTGCCGAGGACGATTCCCGCCACGATGGCCACAGCCGCCGCGCCGGCGCCGACACCGATCAGGGCCTTTTTGCCCTTGACGCCCTTCCACTTGGGCATTCCTTTCCACTTGGGGATTTCCTTCCATTTGGGAAGGTCTTTCCAATTAATCTTCTTCATGGGGTTCCTCCCGGGTATGCAGTTCGCCGTCCAGAATCCGATAGGTCTTGTCCGCGCAGGCGGCAATGGACGGCTCATGGGTGATCATAATGATGGTCATGCCCTCATCGCTGAGGCGGCGGAAAATTTCCATGATCTGATTGCCTGCCTTGGTGTCCAGGGCACCGGTGGGTTCGTCCGCCAGCAAAAGCTGAGGCCTGCCCACAATGGCCCGGGCGATGGCCACCCGCTGGCACTGGCCGCCGGACAGCTGGTTGGGCAGGAAATGGATCCGCTCTCCCAGGCCCACGGCCTTCAGGGCTTCCTCCGCCCGTTCCCGCCGCTCCTTCAGGGGCACGTCCGCGTAGAGAAGGGGCAGGGCCACATTGTCCAGGGCATCCATTTTGGGCAGCAGATAGAACCGCTGGAACACGAAGCCGATGTGCTTGTTTCGCACCTCCGCCAGGTCGTCGTCAGATAAATCCTTCAACGCCCGACCCTCCAGGGTGTAGCTTCCGGAGGTAGGCACGTCCAGGCAGCCGATGATGTTCATCAGGGTGGTCTTGCCGGAGCCGGAGGGACCCATGATGGCCAGATAGTCCCCCTTTTCCACGGTAAGATTGATGTTTTTCAGCACCCGCACAGGCTCCTTGCCCTGCTGGTAGTCCTTGCAGATATCCCTTAGCTCCAGAATCGCCATCAGGCTCCACCGCCTTCCAGAGTTTCCGTCACCGGCTCCTCCGCCCCGTCCAGGCCGGGCTCCTCGCCGATATCCACGCCGGAATCCACGCCGCTGTCCATGCCGGAATCCGCCATGCCCTCGTCGATCATGCCGCCTTCCATGCCGCCCATATCCTCCATGCCGCCTTCCATGCCGCCTTCCATGCCGCCTTCCACGTCGGAATCCGTATCCGCAACAGGCTGGTCATGGGTGGTGGGAGCACCGGGCTTGCACAGGTCGGCATCCGGATAGGCGATGTAATCGTCATAGCTCAGGCCGTCGGTGATCTGCTGCACGTCCGTCTCCGGGTTATAGTCCCCAAGGGTGACGGCTCGCTTTTCCAGCTTGCCGTTCTTCTCCGCCCAGACGTAGGCGGAGCCGTCCTCGTTATAGCACAGGAACGCGCCGCTGATCCCCACGCCGGAAGGCGCGTCGCCGGTATCCAACTCGATGTATAGATGCTGACCCAGCAGCAGGCCGTCGGTGGAGTCCAGAGCCACATAGAAGGGATACTTGCTGGCGCTGGTCATCTCATCCGAGGAAACGCCCATGTACTGGTCGGTGCTGCTGCCCTGGGTGGGGTTTTCATAGTCCACCAGAGTCACCTTCCCCGTCCAGGAACCGTCGCCGCCGGTACGGGGGGTCATCTTCACCCGGTCGCCCTCTTTGAGGCTGCCCCGCTGAAGCTCTCCCAGCACGCCCTTGACCCGGTAGGAGCCGGACTGCTGGATGACGATATAGGCCGCGGGCTTACCGCTGTCGTCAGTGGTGGCGTTTTCGTTGATCTTCTGCACCCGGCCGGTGATGGGGGAGGTGACGGTGGAGTTATTGAGCAGCTCCTCCGCCTTCTTCACCTCGTCCTGCTTGGTTTTCAGCTTCAGCTCCGCTTCCTTCATATCCACCTGGGCGGACTGGATTTCTACGGTGTATTGAAGCCGGGCGGTGCCGGTGACGCTCTGCCGCTCCCGCTCCAGTGTGGTGATCTTCTCCTGGCTGGAGTCGATGGTGCTTTGCAGCTGGGCGGCCTCCAGGTTCTTTTTATCCAGGCTCAGCTGAAGCTCCTCGGTGTCGTAGCTGAAGAGAGCCTGCCCCTCCTTCACGTCGTCGCCTTCCTTGACCATCAGCTCCTGAATGGTCTTCTCGGAATCACGGGTGATCTCGGCGGTGTGTTCGGACACCACCAGCCCTAAGAACCGGTCTCCCGGGGCGATGCCCCCCATAGAGGCCAGCCGTTCCACGGACTGAACGTAAACCGCATCCTGCTTTGTGCCGCAGCCCGTCAGAGCCAGACACAGGGCAAATGCCAGAATTGCTTTCCGTTTCATAAATGTTTCCTCCGGAATTCATAGCTTCTTTCCTACTATTATACGGATTTTTCCGAAAGAATCAACCGGGGAATGATTAAGGTTTCCTTAAGGCAGCACCGGATAAAGGTGGGAAAGGGGCTGCTCAAGACAGGCAAGCACCCCCGATACCAGATATCCGGCATCGGGGGTATGGATGATCCCTATGGAATTTCGGAGTCTCACTCCACGGTCACGCTTTTCGCCAGATTTCTGGGCTTATCCACGTCCAGACCCTTGGCAACGCTGACGTAGTAGCCCAGCAGCTGCAATGGCACCACCGCGAGACTGGCCGCGAAGTGCTCGTCCACCCGGGGCACATAGACCGTAAAGTCCGCCCGATCCTCGGTTTCGTACTTGCCGTAGGTGGTCAGACCCATCAGATAGGCTCCCCGGCTTTTGCACTCGACCATATTGCTGATGGTCTTCTCGTACAGCGCGTTCTGGGTCAGCACGCCGATGACCAGGGTGCCCGGCTCAATGAGGCTGATGGTGCCGTGCTTCAGCTCTCCCGCGGCGTAGGCCTCGGAGTGGACATAGGAAATTTCCTTCAGCTTGAGGCTGCCCTCCAGGCACACGGCGTAGTCCACCCCCCGGCCGATGAAGAACACATCATGGGCACCGGCGTACTTGGCGGCGAACCACTGGAGCCGCTCCTTGTCCTCCAGCACCCGCCCGATCTTCCCGGGGATGGTTTCCAGCTCGTTTAAGTAATAGGTGTATGTTTCGGCATCGATGGCGCCCCGGACCCGGCCGAATTCCACCGCCAGGCAGTACATGGCGGCCAGCTGGGCACTGTAGGCCTTGGTGGTGGCCACGGAAATTTCCGGCCCGGCCAGGGTATAGAGCACCTTGTCCGCCTCCCGGGCGATGCTGCTGCCCACCACGTTCACCACCGCCAGAGTTTTCAGCCCCTTCTCCTTGGCCAGCCGCAGGGCGGCCAGGGTGTCCGCGGTCTCGCCGGACTGGCTGATGACAATGACCAGGGCGTTGCTGTCCAGCGGGGGATTGCGGTAACGGAATTCCGAGGCCAGCTCCACCCGGACGGGAATCCCCGTCAGATCTTCAATGATGTACTGGGAGGCCATGCCCACATGCCAGGCGGAGCCGCAGGCGGCAATGACAATCTGGCTGGTTCCCCGCATTTCGTCTTCCGTCAGCCCTACCTCGGAAAAATCGACGGCACCGTCGTGGATGACGCTGTGCAGGGTATCCGCCACGGCCTTGGGCTGCTCGTGGATCTCCTTGATCATGAAGTGCTCGTAGCCGGCCTTTTCCGCCGCCTCCGCGTCCCACTCCACGGTGCTTGGCTCCTTGTGGATCTCCTCGCCGTCCAGGTTGTAAAAATGCGCCTGGCCTGGCAGCAGCCGGGCAAACTCCAGATTGCCCACATAGTAGACCTGCCGGGTGTACTTCAGAATGGCGGGCACGTCGGAAGCAACATAGGTCTCCCCGTCGCCTACGCCCACGATCATGGGGCTTTCCTTCCGGGCGATCCAGATTTCACCGGGATAGTCCCGGAACATCAGCTCCAGGGCATAGGAGCCACGAACCCGCACCATGGTCTTGGCGATGGCGTCGATGGGGCCGATGTTGTACTTCTTATAGTAGTAGTCCACCAGCTTGATCACCACCTCGGTGTCGGTCTGGCTGTAGAAGGTGTAGCCCTTTTTCAGGAGCTTCTCCTTCAGCTCCTGATAGTTCTCGATGATGCCGTTGTGGACGCCCACCACCTCGGACTCCACCGGGCCGGAGCCGGAGCCGGTGCAGTTGCCGGACACATGGGGATGGGCGTTGGTCTGGGAGGGCGCCCCGTGGGTAGCCCACCGGGTATGGCCGATGCCGCAGGTGCCGGGCAAGGCCCGACCCTCGTCGGTCATTTCCATAAGATTTTTCAACCGGCCGGGGGCTTTGACCACCTCCGCCAGCTTTTCCCCGTCCCGGACAGCCAGTCCGGCGGAATCATAGCCTCTGTATTCCAGCTTGCTCAGACCGTCCAGAAGGATGGGAGCCGCCTGTTTTTGACCGGTATAGCCAACAATACCGCACATAATAGCCTCTTTCCCGGCGGCTCAGGCCGCCGCAATAAAGTCGTTACGGGCTATTATAGCAGACGAGAAGCGATTTTGCAACTTATTTTGTTGGAAGATGCAAACCCGCAAAAAAAGAATGTCATTGCGAACCCGCGCACACGCTGGCAATCCGTTCTCTTCAAGAAGGCAATCATTCCGACATTTCAAGGGGATGCGGATTGCCACGCCAGTGTGACTGGCGCGCAATGACATGGTAATCGTTACTTGCACATTTTTCCGGCAGTACTCTCAACGGAGCAGCTTATCCGGCACCTTCCGGATTTACTTTCCCGGGATTCACAGCGTTTTCTTCTGTTCTTCCAGCATGCGCGCCGCCCGTAAGATAGCATTGGCGGAGCTGTTGCAGCAGATTTCGTTTTTCATCACCATGTCCACGGCCTTGTCCAAAGGCACGGCCTCCACGGTGAGGATTTCCGTGGCGTCCAGGTGCTGCCCGGCCACCCGGCGGCAATTCGTCGCCAGAAACAGGTGCATGTAGTTGGTCATTTTCGCGGAGCTGTCGATGGTGGGGCCAAGGTACTGCCAGGAATCTGACACATAGCCCGTTTCCTCCAGCAGCTCCCGCTGGGCAACCGCCAGCGCGTCCGTCTCTCCCGGCTCGAAGGTTCCGGCGGGAATTTCGATCAGCTCCCGGCCATAGCAGTACCGGTACTCCCGCTTGACAAGCACATTGCCCCCTTCGTCCAGGGCGACGATGGCGGCGGCGTCCCGGACGGTGACGGTGTAAAAGTCCTCAATCCGGGTGCCGTTGGGCAGGGAAACGGCGTCCTTGCGCACCTGCACCCAGGGGGTGTCTAAAACCGTCTCACTTTTTTCCGTTTTCCAGGCTTCCATACTAAAAATCCATATTGGCGTAAATTTTTTCCATCCGCGCATTGGGGAAATGCTCGTCCAGAAGCACCTCCACCGCGCTGGAGGCTGGCTGACCGTTTACCCGCTCTGCCCACCGGGCCACGGCGGCCAGGGACACCAGACTGTCGAAAATCAGAAACACCGTCACCGCCACGGTGAGGATTTTCCCCAGCCTGTTGGGCAGCTTCAGAATCAGCTGCGCCATTCTGGGATACAGATCCTTGATCCACAGCACCCCCAGGATGCCCCAGAACACGGAGTACAGCAGGCACACCCGGCCGTTCAGATTGAAGGGCATATTGCTGTAATCCCAGGAGCGGGAGCCGAAGAGCATTTCCTGACCCCAGGAGCACAGGTATTCCACCGCCGTGCCCACGACCATACCCCCCAGGAAGGACAGCCAGTTGCCCCGGTTCCGGAACCGGTACAGGCATACCGTCAGTGCCACAGTGCCCACGCCGTAAAGCAGGTTGAACGGGCCATACACCAGGCCGGAGCGGCTTTCAATGTAACCGTTGCGGATCAGGCACCAGCCCAGCTCCACCACAACCCCGGCGAAGCTGCCGATGAAGCACACCAGCAGCAGCTTGTAGATGCCCAAGCCCCGGGCGAAATGATTCCCGGACATTTCCTCCAGATCAATGGTGCTGTTGGCGGGGGCGGCGGCGATGAGACCCCGCCTTCTGCGCTGGTTGCGCATATCCCGGCATCGGGCGGCCAGCTCGTCCGCCACGCTCAGAAGCCTGGCGCCGCCCCTGCCGATGCGCACACCCATTTCCCCCAGCTCTCCGGCCAGCTTTTCCAGGCCGTCCAGGTCGTCGGTTTCGGGAATTTCCCGGTAAATCTGCTGGACATTCTCCTCCAGCCGTTGGGCAACGTCCCGGAATTCCTCCCCCAGCTGCTCCAGCTGAGAAAAGCTCTGCATATCCTGAGACAGCTCTCTTTCTTCGGTTTTGTCTTCCATGTGATACCTCCAAGGGGTCGTGATTTCTCCATTATACTCCGCTTTTCTCCAGGGCGCAACTGTTTTTGACAACAGAAAAGCTGCCATCGAGGAAAATCCTCGACGGCAGCGCAGCCGTTTTTACTTTTCCTCCGGCGGGACGCAGGCATAGCCCCGCGCCTTCCAGTGCGCCTCGAACTGATCCAGGGGCATGGGCTTTGCGAAGAAGTAGCCCTGGACGTAGTCACAGCCCACATCCTTCAGCCGATCCACCTGCCCCCGGGTCTCCGCGCCCTCGGCCACGATTCCCAGATGCAGCCGGTGACCCATGGCCACAATGTCGCCGAGAATACTCTGCGCCTCAGGCTTGCCGGTCTCGTTGCAGACGAACTGCATATCCAGCTTCAGAATGTCCAGCCGCAGCTGACCCAGCATGTTCAGCGACGAATAACCGCTGCCGAAGTCGTCCATTTCAATGGGGAAGCCCCGCTGCCGCAGCTCCTTCAGAGTCGTCACAATCCGGCTGGCGTTGTCCACATAGGCACTTTCCGTGATCTCCAGGTGGAGATATCTGGGATCCACGCCGTACTTTTCCACAAGACCGGTGAACGCCTTCACCAGATCCTGCTGATAGATATCCGCCCGGGAGATATTCACGGAAATGGGGATCATGGGATGGCCGTCCTTTTTCCACTGACCCAGCAGCTGACAGGTCTTTTCCCACATGTACTGGTCAAGCCGGGGGATGAAGCCGTTCTTTTCAAACAGGGGGATAAACTCCCCGGGAGACATGAAACCCCACTTGGGATGGATCCAGCGCGCCAGTGCCTCGGCACCGGCGATGCAGCCGTGCTTCAGGCTGTACTTTGGCTGGAGGTACACCACGAACTCCTCATTCTGGAGAGCCGGCTCCATAGCGTCGGTGATGGCCTGCTCCCGGAGAAGCTTTGCCCGGAGGGCATCGTCATACACCGCCAGGAACTGATTGTATTTTCCCCTGATGCTGCCCACGGCCAGAAGCACCCGGTCGCACATCTGCTCCACCTGGACGGTGCGGTCGGTGATCTCGTAAACGCCCCAGCGGAGCACCACCCTGTGATTCAGCGCCTCCGGCTCCAGATCCTTCCCCTCGCCGGTGATCCACTGGGAGCTGGCCTCCTGAAGGAACAGGAACCGATCCGCGTCGAACCGGCCGCAGAAGCCGTCCTCCCCCGCCATTTCCCGCAGGATGTCGGCAAGGGTCACCAGCAGCCGATCCCCCTCCCGGGCGCCGAAGGTATCGTTGAATAATTTGAAGTTTTCCACATTTACGCAAACGATACAGTAGCGTTTGTCCGGGTTGGCGTCCAGCCGCTCCCGGAGCTTGCGGTAGAAAAATTCCTTGGTATAGACCCCGGTGAGCCGGTCGTACTGGAGCAAATTCACAATGGCCGCGCTCTCCCGGAGCTTGATGAGGCTGGCCGCCCGGTGAAGGATCACCTGGGGCCGGTAGGGCTTTGGCACGAAGTCCGTGGCTCCGTGGGAAAGAGCCGCCACCTCGTCCTCCTCGCTGTTGGACTGGGTGGTGACGATGACGGGAATCAGGGACAGCTCCGGATCCTCCCGGATGATATCCAGCAGGGAATAGCCGTCCATGACAGGCATCATCACATCCAGCAGGATCAGAGAAATTTCCTCTCCCCGCTTCCGCAGCAGATCCAGTGCAGCCTGACCGTTCTGCGCCTGCAGAACATCATAGCTTTCCTCCAGAATCGCGCTCAGAACCTCCCGGTTCAGCGCGTTGTCCTCCACAACCAGAATCTGTTTGCGCCGCATAGACTCATCTCCCCCTTCCCCTGCCGTCCGCCGGGCGGCAGCCTTCGATAGCATTCCTGTTTTTCTATACTTTTTCTATACTATTTATAATCATATCATTATGCCGCCGGCAAATCAAGTACCTGTTTTACGGATTGCCGGGGAATCTGCATCGTTTACACACGGTAAATCACAAAATATGGTTTCCTGACGGCAGCGACGGAAGCTCTCCTCCGCCTGCCGGGTCCGCAAGGGGGCTCCCTTGCCCCGCCGTGCCATACTTTATTTATATACGAGCAATATTTTTCGGCTATGTTATCCTTCCGATTTGCAGGATTTTCGGTGTGTTCTTGCATACTATTGTGCTGATTGCCTAAAATCGGCCAAGATTTTTTCACATTGGCGTAAGAATTCACAATTGCAATTTCAGAATTCATCCGCTATAATTGCTTCCATAAAGACAGATGTCCGTTCGACATGGATATCCGTCCAGATGGGAGGAAAAGAATATGAAAAAAATCTTAGCAGTCCTTTTGACCGTATGTATGCTTCTGTCCCTGACCGCCTGCGGCGGCTCCGGCAGCGGTTCCGCCTCCGGCGAGAAGGTCATCAAGATCGGCGTGTTTGAGCCCTCCTCCGGCGACTCCGCCTCCGGCGGCAAGAAGGAGATTCTGGGTATGCAGTACGCCAACAGTCAGACCCCCGAGGTCACCCTGGGCGGGCAGACCTATAAGATCGAGCTGGTCTACGGCGACAATGGCTCCTCTACCGACAAGGCTCCCTCCGCTGCCTCTTCTCTGGTCAGCGCAGGCGTCAGCGTGGTGCTGGGCTCCTACGGCTCCGGCGTTTCCATTGCCGGCGGCCCCAAGTTTGAAGAGGCCGGCATTCCCGCCATCGGCGTGACCTGCACCAACCCCAACGTCACCGCCGGCAACAGCTACTACTTCCGGATCTGCTTCCTGGATAACTTCCAGGCTGACGTGCTGGCCAATTTCGCCATGGATAAGTTCAGCGCCAAGACCGCCTACTGCCTGGGCGAGACCGGCAACGAGTATGACCAGGGTCTGATCGCCTTCTTCAAGCAGGTCTTTGAGGCCGCCGGCGGCAAGGTCATCACCGACTCCTTCCCCACCGGCAACTCCGACTTCGGCTCCTACCTGAACAAGGCTAAGAGTGAGAATGCCGATGTCATCTTCACCCCCGTGTCCATCGCCTACGCCGTGCAGATCATCAAGCAGGCCGCTTCCCTGGGCATCACCGCTCCCTTCCTGGGCTCCGATACCCTGGACGACAACATGGTTCTGGAAGCCATCAAGGGCACCGACCTGAAGCTGTACGTCTCCACCTTCTACCAGGAGGGCGGCTCTCCCGAGTTTGATGAGGGCATCAAGAAGTTCATCAACTCCAGCAGCGAGAACCTGGCTGCCAACGGCGGCAACGACACCATCTCCGCCGTCACCGCCATGGGCTATGACGCCTACTATGTGGCACTGGAGGCCATCAAGAAGGCCGGCTCCGGCGACAAGGCCGCCATCATGAAGGCTCTGCCCGACGTGACCTATGACGGCGTTTCCGGCTCCATCGCCTTTGACTCTCAGGGCGACGCCATCCGGGACACCGCCTACATCAAGACCGCCAACACCACCGACGGCACCTGGGCTCTGGAGACTGTCCAGAAGGGTTCCTCGACCGCCGAGACCGAACCCAGCACCTGATCGCTCCAAAAAACCGAATCCTTTGGCGGGGGTCTGTACCCCCGCCTAAGGTCGTATTTTCCTGTTTCCGGAGGAAAGCCGCTCAAGTTAACCGGCTACGGTTGCGCAAGGTCTGCGCGGCCTTCCTCCGGGAGCAGCTGCCAGTCAAAAATGTAGAAGAACTGGAGGTTCCCCTATGGATCAACTGCTATCGACGGAGTATATCGTATCCATTCTGCTCAGCGGCATCTCCCTGGGCGGTCAGCTGGCGCTCATCGCCATCGGCTACACCATGGTTTACGGTATTCTGCGTCTGATCAACTTTGCCCACGGCGACGTATTCATGGTGGCCGGTCTGCTGGGTATTTATGTTTCCGCCGTCCTGCCGATGTACATCGCGATTCCCATCGTAATTGTGCTGACCATCGGGCTGGGCTTTTTCATTGAGCGAGCCGCCTACAAGCCCCTGCGCAGCGCGCCCAGAATGTCCGTCATGATCTCCGCCATCGGCGTGAGCTATCTGCTCCAGAACACCGCCACCTACGTCACCGGCGGCCAGCCCATGACCTATCCCACCATCGAGCTGCTCAGCCGGACGGTGAACATCTTCGGCACCTCCACCAAGCTGGTGGTCATCCTGACCCCCATTCTGGTGCTGGTGCTCATCGTGGCTCTGACCACCCTCATCAATCACACCAAGATCGGCATGGCCATGCGGGCGGTGTCCAAGGATTTTGAGACCGCCCGGCTCATGGGCATCAAGATCAACAGCGTCATTTCCATGACCTTCGTCATCGGCTCCGCCCTGGCGGTGGTTGGCTCCATTCTCTACTTCACCACCTACCCCGCCATCACCCCCACCGCCGGTGCCATGCCGGGCCTGAAGTCCTTCGTGGCCGCGGTGTTCGGCGGCATCGGCTCCATTCCCGGAGCGGTGATCGGTGCCTTCCTCATCGGCATCTGCGAGACCATCATCAAGGGTCTGCCCTCCAGCTGGAATGTGTCCGTGTTCTCCGATGCCTTCACCTTCGCGCTGCTGATCGTCATTCTCACCTGCAAGCCCACGGGGCTGTTCGGCGAGAAGGCCACCGACAAGGTTTAAGGAGGCAGTCACTATGGATAAACGCAATCACGCAAAGGATTTCCGGGCGGTGCTGTGCGTGGCCGGCCTGCTGGCACTGGTGGTCGTTCTGGAGAACATCAGCGCCTGGATTCCCGGAATGCCCGCCGTCTTCTCTCCCACCAGCCAGCTGTTCACCGTGCTGAAAAAGGGCGCGGTGTACTCCCTGGTGGCCGTGTCCATGAACCTGCTCAACGGCTTCACCGGCCTATTTTCGCTGGGTCAGGCGGGCTTCATGCTGCTGGGTGCCTACACCTACGCCATCCTCACCGTTCCCATGGCCGCCAAGGAGCAGGTGTACTACCTGTACGGCGGCAGCGCGGTAAAATTCTCCCTGGTCGATCTGTTCCAGAGCGTCTTCGGCGCCGCCGGAGCCGGCGGGGCGGTAGCCCTGATTCTGGCCGTGCTGGTGGGCATCCTCTGCGCCGGTCTGGTGGCCGCCCTGTTCGCCGCCGCCATCGGCACCCCGGTGCTCCGGCTGAAAAGCGACTACCTGGCCATCGCCACTCTGGGCTTCGCGGAAATCCTGAGAGCCCTGTTCCAGTGGCAGACCCTTGGCCCCATCACCAACGGTGCCAACATGCTCAAGAGCTTCCCCACCTTCGCCGACTTCAATATCAAAAACGCTTCCGGCGAGGTTGTTCTCCGGCTGAGTACCTTCGTGCCCATGCTGCTGGCGATTCTGTCCATCACCGTCATCGTGCTGCTGATCCACTCCTCCTACGGCCGTGCCTTCAAGGCCATCCGGGACGATGAGGTGGCCGCCGAGGCCATGGGCATCAATCTGTTCAAGCACAAGATGCTCTCCTTCGTCATTTCCAGCTTCTTCGCCGGCGTGGGCGGCGCGCTGTTTGCCATGTATGTGGCCAACGCCCAGGCCAAGGTCTTCACCTCCACCATGACCTATGAGATTCTGCTCATCGTGGTCATCGGCGGCATCGGCTCCGTGTCCGGCTCCGTCATCGCCTCGTTTTTGTATGTGGCCTGCTCCGAGTGGTGGCTCCGGTTCCTGGACGCGGAGACCTACATCGGCTCCTTCAAGGTGCCGCTGCTGCGCAGCGGTTTCCGGATGGTGGTCTTCTCCGTGGTCATCATGATCATCGTCCTGTTCTTCTCCAAGGGCATTATGGGCGACAAGGAGCTGACCTTCGAGAGCATCGGCAACTGGCTGAAAAAGCACAAGAAACCCAAGCCGGTTCCGGCGGAAAAGGAGGGCTGAGTCATGGAAGAAAAAATGGTTCTCCGGATGGAAAACATCACCATGCAGTTCGGCGGCGTGGTGGCCGTGAACAACCTGTCCCTGGACGTGCCGGAAGGCCAGATTGTGGCGCTCATCGGCCCCAACGGCGCGGGCAAAACCACCGCCTTCAACTGCGTCACCGGCGTCTATCAGCCCACCAACGGCCGGGTGGAATTCATGGGGCAGACCATGATCTGCAGCCACCCCACGGGCAAAATGAAAAAGACCTATTTGGGTTCCGACAAGGACAAATTCGCCTCCGAGAAAATCGTGTATCCCACCCCTGATCGTGTGGTGCGGCTGGGCATCGCCCGTACCTTCCAGAACATCCGGCTGTGGAAGAGCATGACGGTGTTTGAAAACGTGCTGGTTGCCAAGCACATGCGTGCCAAGCAGAACGTATTTTCCGCCATTTTCCGGCTGAACGCCAAAGAAGAAGCCCGGATGCGCTCCGAGACCATGGAGCTTCTGAAGGAGCAGGGTCTGGAGCAGTACAAGGACGAAATCGCCACCAGCCTGCCCTATGGCCTCCAGCGTCGGCTGGAGATTGCCCGGGCATTGGCCACGGAGCCGAAGCTTCTGCTGCTGGACGAGCCTGCCGCGGGCATGAATCCCCAGGAGACCCAGGAGCTGGCGGACTACATCCGGGAGATCCGGGATAAGCACAATCTGACGGTGCTGCTCATCGAGCACCACATGGATCTGGTCATGAAGATTTCCGACTACATCTATGTCATCGACTTCGGCAGCGAGATCGCCCGGGGGGTGCCCAAGGACGTGCAGCACAACAAGCGGGTCATCGAGGCCTATTTGGGGGTAGCGGAAGATGCGTAATATTCTGGAAATCCGGGACTTACAGGTTCATTACGGCGGCATCGAGGCCGTCAAGGGCATTTCCCTGGACGTGCCCGAGGGGCAGATCGTCACCCTGATCGGTGCCAACGGCGCGGGCAAAAGCTCCACATTGCGGGCAATCGCCGGCCTCGTCAAGCCCAGCGCGGGCACCATCACCTTCCGGGGGGAGGACATCACCGGCAAGGATTCCAACCTGATCGTCTCCCGGGGCATTACTCTGGTGCCTGAGGGTCGGCGGATCTTCCCGGACATGACGGTGCTGGAAAACCTGAAGATCGGCGCGTATCTGCGCAAGGACGACCTGACCGAGGACTTGAACTGGGTCTACGACCTGTTCCCCCGGCTCAAGGAGCGTTCCTGGCAGGCCGGCGGCACCCTGTCCGGCGGCGAGCAGCAAATGCTGGCCGTAGGCCGGGCGCTGATGAGCCGCCCCAAGGTCATTATGATGGACGAGCCTTCTCTGGGTCTTGCTCCCATCATCGTCCGGGGCATTTTCGACATCATCAAGGAGATCAATAAGCAGGGCGTGACGGTGCTGCTCATCGAGCAGAACGCCAACATGGCCCTGAAGACCGCTGACCTGGGCTATGTGATGGAGACCGGCCGGATCACCCTGACGGGCACCGGCGCGGAGCTACTGACCAACGAGGCCGTCAAGGCCGCGTACCTGGGAACTTAAGTTTCGATTATCCGTCAATCGAATCTGTAGGGGCGACGATTCGTCGCCCGCGGGCGGCCATTGGCCGCCCCTACATCCACCAAACGTGGAAATACGCCATTGGGGCTGTTGCAATCTGTTTGCAGCAGCCCCTTTTCGTATATTCAGAAGCCTACGCGTGTCATTGCGAACCATCGTATCACGCATGTCATTGCGAACCAGTGACCGATGTCACTGGTGTGGCAATCCGCATCTCAAAACCTTCTCCTGAAAGGAGAAGGTTTGTCACTATCTCAAATCCCGGCCGGATTGCATTATGCTTCTTTCTATGGTATTATCTCACCAAAGCATTCACCCGGCAAAAAACGCCTTATGCAACTGCCAGTTGCGCAAATGTAAACTCGAAGCGGTTTCTTTTTCACCGGTTTTCGGTTATAAAAGGAGGTACAAACACATGAATTTACCCGAAAGACTTGCCTCCCTGCGGAAGGAAAAAGGTCTGAGCCAGCTGGAGCTGGCAGATGAAATGAATGTCACCCGTCAGGCCATCTCCAAATGGGAATCCGGCAACGTGATGCCCAACCTGGACAATCTGATTTATTTGAGCAAATTGTACGGCGTGACCGTCGATTCTCTGATCGACGACGTTCAGGATGCGTCACCGGAGCCTGCGCCATCCGAACCCACATCAGCCAAGCCCAGTCCTTCCGGCGAAGCGATCTCCGAGCCTAGGCCTGTCGAGAGCCTCAGAAAGGAAAATCCGATCCTCACATTCCTGAGAAAGTACGGCTGGTTCACAGCTTTTATCCTGACCTTGATCGTAGCACTCATACTCCTGGCCTGCCTGCTGAAGATGCGCAGGCTGTCAGAAGACCATGTTTATTCCTTCCAGGAGGTATCAACTTGTCGTGAAGGCGATGACGATGGGTACTCCAAGGGAACTTTTTCCCTTGATGGGTTCTAATCTCAAAAAGAAAGGGGGTGAAAGACATGAAACTGCAAAAGATGTTCAACATGGTTCTTGCTTGTTTGCTGATCATCAGTTTAGCGACCCCCACTCATGCAACTGAGGTTAACAACTTCACTCTTCAGTCGGTTTCCACCAGCTTGGTTACACCTTACGCCTCAAACTCCTTTACGGTAAACATCTCTGCAAAAACGGAATTATCAGCAGATTCTTCCTTTTCGTTGAGTGCAGGGGATAAGGTTACAATCCAAGCTTCCTACTCGCCTACTTCCGCAAGTGTAGATTTTGGCCTGGAAGATTCAAGTGGTACATACTACTATTTCAGGGCTACGGGTGGCAGCATCAACAAGACCATGGAGGTTCCCGAAAACGGGAGCTATACGCTCAAAATTCGGAACAACTCGAACACATCGGTCAAGGTAACTGGCTTTGTCAAGTACTAAAGGCCGACAGCCCCCAAACAAAAATAAATATCTAGGAGGATCATTATGAAAAAGTTAGTCTCCCTTTGTCTGGCCATCTTCATGATTTTCGCCATTCTGCCCGTCAGTGCCTTTGCGGATGGCGACAGTTTTGAGAGCTACGATTATCAGGTTGCCCTTGCAAAGCAGATTTTCCCGGAGTATCGGGACAAACTTGAGGGGAAGGGTGTTGCTACTTACGCCAGCCAGCCGGGAACCAAGCCCAGCATTGCCGTTCGGGAGACCCGTCCCGTGGACGACAATACGGATATGACCTACACGGAGTATAATAATGGCCTGGTGACTCTGAGCATGGCGAGATTCCAGAAGAGCACGAGCAACATTACAACAGGCGTGGATAAGCACGATACCTACACAGAGTATACCGCAAAAATCGTAGGCTCCGTAATTGAAGGCCCCACCTTTACGGCTACCGACGTGAAATACAGAATTTATCCCTCTGACTACGATAGAGTTTTGAGTTCTGGCAGCTACAGCATTCCGGGATATTCCAGCAGCAAGTTCACTGTCAGTATACGCGGGACTGAAACATCCTCCCTGCCGGCTTATGTATCCTACGATTTTCCGTGTCCAGTCGGTGTGTCTTATTATAGCGGCCGAGTTGGTATGATTGTGCAAAACAACAAGTCGTCCGTGTACTTTGATATCTGGTAAACGAGGCGAGACATTATGAAAAAGTTTCTAATCCTTCTGACATCCATCGCACTGCTGTGCAGCCTTTGTGGCTGCACCAGCAGTGCCTCCGAAGCATCCGGGCAAAAGCTGAAATTTACCGTGGTACCCACGGAGGAAATCGGATTCATGAAAATCCCGGAGGAGAAAATGGGCAGTGAAAAGGCCGAACTGGTATATCAGAACCTTTCGGAGGTGAAGATCACCCTGAACGGGAAAACGGAACCTCTGGAGGACGCAATTCGCACCGGCAAAATCACCGGGGCGGAAATCTTCGCCTATGCCCGTATGGATGGGGAAAACGGGTTCTGTGAGGAAAGCTTTTCCTCTGACGTTGGCCTGACCCATTTCGTTTACGCCTACCCGGATTATGCCCTGGAAATTGCCTATGATGTCCTCGAATCTCCCGACGGTAGGCAGACGCTGATCAACGAGATCACAATTGCGGACACGGCGGAAAGCATCTCTTCCTCGGATCACTTCTATGTAGACGAGAGCAGCCGGTGGGGTTACTTCCTGGATCGAGAGGACTGGGGACTGGAATTCACGGTGAAAGCGGTCACCCCGGAAAGCCTGACCGTCATCTATACCCAGAAGCAGGCGCAGGAATTGGGTGATCTGACCGTTGACGGCTATATCATGTTTGCCGAAAAGGAAGGTGCCCAGGATGAATTTGTGACCCAGACCGGGCGGGATGCCCCCGGCTTTCCCATTGCCATCACCTCGGACGGCACCGGGGAAATCACTATCGACTGGTCGGAAACCGCCGGGAAGCTGAATCCCGGAACCTACTATCTGAGAATTACGGTCACGGATAATTATGACCCAGAAAAGGTTCCCGCTAATGTGACGAAACGGTATAGTAAGCAAGCTTACTGCGTAGAATTCACCGTTGAGCCATAAAAGCGGCATATGATATAGGCTCCCCTTGGTCAGCAAAGGGAGCCTTGCGGGATAACTTTCCCTTTTTGCTATTGTCATCCTCCCTTCTCTGTGATAAAATGAAAATAGAAATAGAAAGTGAGGAGAGCCGTATTCTTCTATGAAAAAGAAAATGTATTTGGCAATCCTTTGCCTGGGTCTGGCGGCTGTACTCCTGCTTGTGGCTTTTGGCAGGAACAGCGTCCCCACCGAAATCGCTGATACATACGACGATTTTCTGAAAGCATTTTCCAGTGGCAAATATGAGGACATTGATCCGTATCTTCACTACGAAAACCCGGAATATCGGCAGATGAATCTGGAGAATTTCCATAACCTTCAGGCCTATCAAATCCGAAGCTTCAAGAAGCTGAACGATCAGCCAGACGCGCTTCCCCCCGATTCCGAGACCATGCCGACGGCTTAAAGAACCTCCTACGATAATATAATGTTCCGAATGGCAAATATCCCCCCGGTTCCACCGAACCGGGGGGAATCCTTTTGCGGTGTTGGATTGCCGCTAATAGGGCATACACACATTGATATCCACGTCGCCGGAGATGCCGGGCACCCGACCCGTGTGGGTCCACTGCCACATCTCCACCCGCCAGGGATAGGTCATCTGCTCCTGATACAGAGCCAGCCAGAAGGGATAGTCCTCCAGGTCTGCCAGGTAATACAGATTCTCCGACTGGTGCCAGTTGAAGTACACCATGGGCTGGTAGCCCATTTTCTTCATCTGGCCGCAGAAATGAAGCTGAATGTCCGTCAGCGTCCGGCCGTCCATGTTTTTCGTCCGGGGATTGTCCGCGGCGGGAATCTCCCAGTCCAGAACAATGGGCATATTCAGCTCCGCGCCGGTGTCCGAGAGAATGTCCAAGATGAACTGGATTTCCTCGTCCACCTCCTGAATGCTCAGTGCCTGGGAGAAAAAGTACGCGCCGATTTTCAGCCCCGCGGCCTTGGCACCGGCCAGATTTTGCCTGGCGTAGGTGTCCTCCCGCATCCGCCCCTCCTGGCCGTAGCCCCGGAGGCCTAAGCGGATCATGGCAAATTCCACGCCGGAGGCGCGCACGGCGTTCCAGTCAATATCCCCCTGGTACTGGCTCACATCCACCCCCACGCTGCTGGGTACGTTTTGCAGCTTCAGGTAGTTGTGCCGGGTAAACTGGAAGTCGAAGCGGTTATAGGGGTTCCGATCCAGGGCGGCGTTCCGGCTGCCCGGGGCGGTTTCCTCCGGAGTCGGCTCCTGAATGGCCGTTTCCTCCGGGGTCGGCAGGCTGATTTCCTCGCCGTAGTCCCGGTAGATTTCCGGGTCGTCGTTCACCTGCGTCCGGTGCATGTAGGGCAGGCTCACCACAATGGCCAGCACCAGCACCACCGCCGCCACCGCCGCGATGGCCGCCATGATCCGCTCCGTCAGACCCAGGGAAAAGCCCTTCTTTTCGGGAATTTCAGTCTGAGGCGGCTTACCCTCCGGCTCCGGCGGCTCGACAGGCTCCTCGGTTTTCGCTTCCGCTTTTTCCTCCGCGGGATCCAGAATCTCCATTGGCTCGCCTCCTTTCGTGCATCTTTCCTTTCAGTATATCATATTTTCCGCCGTGCGCCAAGAGGGTTTTCCGCCTTAAGTAAATCTTAAACAATCCGTAAATTTTCCCTTCCTCGTGTTGCATTCTGGCTTATTTCCAATATAATAGGCTCAGACGTTATTTCCAGCAAAGGTGATCGCAGCATGAGTAACTTTCAAAATTGGCTCAGACAGTTTTCCGCCCGGATGGGCGCGGGGCTGCGGAATTTTATGTCCGGGCGGTACGGCACGGACAAGCTGAACATGCTGATCCTGGGGATCGGACTGGTGGCCAGCCTGGTTTCCATGTGGGTTCGGGTTCCCACGTTGAATCTGGTGCTCTTCGTGATGAGCTACGGCATGATGATCTGGGCCATTTTCCGGGCACTTTCCCGGAACACCTACAAGCGGTATCAGGAGAACCGGAGGTTCCTGCAAATCGTTGGCCGGCTGAAGGATCGGCAGAACCGGTACTTCGACTGTCCCAAGTGCCATCAGTTGGTGCGGGTACCCCGGGGAAAGGGGAAGATTTCCATCACCTGCCCCAGGTGCCGGGAGAAGTTCATCCGCAAAACGTGACATATCCCCGGTACGGCCTCGTACCGGGGCTTTGTTTGCCGGTCGGCGGGTGCCCTCCTCCGTCACGGCCTGGGGACAGGGAAGGCGTTTACTCCTCCTCCATCAGCTCCGGCCGCTTCCTTTCCAGCCACTGCCGGATGATCTCCTCCGACAGCTGGGAAATGCTCCATTTCTTTTCCGCCGCGATTTGCAGCAAAGCGGATTTTACCCGTTTATCCGTCCGATAGGTCACGGATTCTGTCTTCTTCAACACACAATCACCTCAGGTATACATCGTATACGTTTGCGCTTGACAAAGCTACGTTTGCATTGTATTCTTTGTATACATTGGCAATTTTATTTCCGCAGCCAGCGATTCCATCGCCTGCGGTTCCTTCAGGAGGGATCATTATGACAACATTTGAGCAGCTATACGGTACGGTTCTGGGGTATCTCACCCCGGAAAATCAGCTCCCCGGCGTGCAGGACATCACCGGGGAGGGCGGTAGCTACGACCGGGCCTATCAGGAGCTTCTTGCCGCCCGGGAACGCCTGTGCCGCCGGTTCGGCCTTTCCCCGGAGGACAAGGATCTGGAAGCCATTCTGTCCGCCGTCCAGGCTCTGGAAAAAGCCACCGCCCAGGGCATTTTCGATGCCTGCAACCGTCCCTGAGCGCAAAATCCCCGCCGCGCAAGCGCGGCGGGGATTGCTGTTATCCGGCCAGGGACGCTCTGATTAAATCGGCAAGCGCTGACGGCGAGAGGTTTTGTTTCCAGGCAAGGTTCTAAAAACGGAGGAATACTGTATGTATTTCCCGTTTTTAGAACCGCAGTCTGGGAGCAAAAGATCCGTCGTTCAGCCGCAGACGATTTATTCAGAGTTTCCCTAATTTTCCACCATTTCCTCTTTCAATTCGCTTCTGCGGATCAGGAACCGGCGGATGGCAAACAGTCCGGCGATACAGGCGATACAGGCCACGTTGCTCCAGGGGTCGTCGTGGCTGAGCACCACATGCCGGGTGATGGCCACGGTGAGCACCTCCAGAATGTTGGCCGGTGTGGTGTCAATGAGCATCCGGACAAATTCCAGCCCAACCACGATGTTCAGAATGTGGTGGAGCATGGTCTCCACGTCGGCAAAATAGGCCGCCCCGGAGGAAAGCATGTGGAAAATCTCCATCCCCAGCGCACCCAGCAGCGCCAGAATGGTTATCACGGCAATGATCCGCTCAATGCTGTGGAGCAGCCAGCGCAGGGTCTGGTCTACCAGACTGTTGTGACGCATGGCCTTGTCGATTTTGGCCTGAATTTTGGGGTCATCGGAATGGGGAATCGGCTCGCTCATAGGGAGACCTCCTTATATGTTTGTTTTATTATAACGGGAAGCGTATGGGGTTGTCAACAGAAAATGCACCAGCCGATTCACCGTCCGTAGGGGTCGATGCCCACATCGACCCAAAAACGCATTATCCTACTACAGGGTTCCTTGCTTTTTCAGCATCCATTTCCAGGGATTATTCTCAATATACTCCCATATTTCATCGTAGTCTCTTTGGTTCCGAATGACATGATCGTAGTAGGAACGCTGGAAAACCGGCTCCCCGATTTCCTTTGTCGTCAATGTTTTGATGGAACGCACAATGCTCACAACCCGGCTTGCTTGGGGGTTTTGTTTTTCCGTGCCTTGCCCCTCCAGCCGAATGAGCATATGCACATGATCCGGCATGATGACATATTTTTCAACCTCTGCGGCGTTCCGAATATACTTCTCCACAATTCGGCCATAAGGCTTCGGGACGATGAGGGCATCGTCCCCTACGATGGTTGATAAAATCGGCTTTCGATTTTGGGTGCATATGGTCACGAAATACGCGCCGCATTGGCTGTAGTCATACGCCCGCACGCGGTTCTTCTTTCTTCTGGGAAAATCCATTTCATCACCTATTTCCGAAAATGGGTCTGCATGTCCTTTCTGGCCTGCGCTACCTCCCCCTTCAGCTCCCTGGCGGACATGCGCAGCACGCCGCTGCGGAAGCTGGACAGCTGCACCAGGCCGTCAGAGGAAGCCACCCGGACGGCATAATTGCCGCCGATCTCATCGGCCAGAGCCTCAATGTAAGCGTCCGCCGTCTCCCCCTCCCGGGTGTAAACCACCTGGATGTTGTGAAAACGGCTCTTTTCCCCGGGATTTCCCCTTTGTTTATAGCCGTCGAATACCAGGATCGTCCGGCATTTGGTAAAGCCCGCGTAGCTGCTTAAGATATCGCACAACTGCCGCCGGGCGGCATCCAGATCCGTCTTCGCCTGCTCCGCCAGCTCCTCCCAGGCAAAAATCACATTATACCCGTCCACGATCAGGCACTTTTCCCGGGGCGGGGTGATGGTAATTTCCTCGGTGGCCGGACGGTTCCGGGTCTGGATGCCGTACTGCGGCCGACGGATTTCCCCGAACTCCCGGCGCATGATGGCCTCCAGCTCCCTGTCCTCCAGCTGCAGGTTCCGGGTCAGAAGCTCCGGGGGCTTTTCCTCCTTCAGGCCGCTTTCCAGGTGCATATACTCTCTGACCCGGTTCCAGGGCACGTTGAAGCCTGCGCCATGGGCGCAGAACACGGAATCCGGGGTGTTGTCCACGTCCGCTTCCGGATCGTAGGCCGCCTGGGCGATGACGGCCTCGGCATTGTGGCAGGTCTCATAGCCCCGGAGGGTCAGCTGGAGCCGACCCAGACCCTGGGTATAGGCCGCCACGGTCTCGGCGTAATCCCGGATTTCCGCCGCCGGAACCCGGCCTCGGAGGATGGAGAGGTTCCCCACCGTCTCCGGCGGCTCCACCTGGCCGCCCATGGCCCGGATATCCGTAATGCCCCGGCCGATCTGCTCCGTGGGCAGGGTCAGCACGAAATCATACCAAGGCTCCAGCAGCAGGGATTTGGCCTGCATCAGTCCTTGCCGTACCGCCCGATAGGTAGCCTGCCGGAAATCGCCGCCCTCGGTGTGCTTCAGGTGCGCCTTGCCCACCAAAAGGGTGATCTTCATGTCCGTAATGGGCGCGCCGGTGAGTACGCCCCGGTGGGTCTTCTCCGCCAGGTGGGTCAGGATCAGCTTCTGATAATTGCCGTCCAGCACGTCCGTGGGACACACGGTGCCGAAGACCAGCCCGGAACCCCTGGGCAGGGGTTCCAGCAGCAGATGCACCTCCGCGTAGTGGCGCAGGGGTTCAAAATGACCCACGCCCTCCACGGTGTCCCCAATGGTCTCCTTGTAGAATATCCGGGGATCCTCCAGCGTCACCGCCAGGCCGAACCGCTCCTTCACCAGTGCCCGGAAAATTTCCAGCTGCACCCGACCCATGATCTGCGCATGGATCTGGCCGCCCTCCCACAGGAGGTGAAGCTGAGGCTCCTCCTCTTCCAGCTGGCGCAGCTTGGGCAGCACCGCTGCCGGGTCGGCACCGGCGGGCAGAGCCACCCGGTAGGTCATCACCGGCTCCAGCACAGGGGGCTTTCCCTGAGGCTCCGCCCCCAGAGCCTGTCCCGCCCAGGTCTGGGTCAGACCCGTCACCGCGGCCAATGTGCCCGCGTATATTTCCTCCGGGGCGGTGAATTTTTCCCCGGAATACAGCCGCAGCTGCAGCACTTTTTCCTGCACCGGCTCCCCCTTGGTGTTGCGGTAGGGAAGGAGCATCCGGGTCTTCAGGCTGCCGCCGGTGATTTTCAGCCAGGTCAGCCGGTTTCCCTGGGCATCTCTGGAAATTTTGTACACCCTGGCGGCAAAATCCGGGGAATACTCCCGTTCCGGGGCGTAAATGTCCAGAATTTCCAGTAGTTTTTCCACACCCTCCAGCTTCAGAGCCGAGCCGAAGCAGCAGGGGAACAGCCGCCGGTCGGCGATCAGCCCCCGGAGATTCCCCGCCGTCACCGAGCCGGTTTCCAGGTAGCTTTCCAGCAGAGCCTCGTCGCACATGGCGGCGTTTTCCGCAACTTTTTCGGGTGCTTCCCCAAAATCCACGCAGGCCGGAGACAGCTGCCGATGAAGCTGGGTCATCAGCTTCTCCCGGTCGCTGCCCGGCAAATCCATTTTGTTGATGAAAAGAAAGGCAGGTACGCCGTAACGTTCCAGCAGCCGCCACAGGGTCAGGGTGTGGGCCTGCACCCCGTCGGTACCGCTGATGACCAGCACGGCGCAGTCCAGGATGGGCATCGTCCGCTCGGCCTCCGGGGCAAAGTCCACATGACCCGGGGTGTCCACCAGGGTGATCTGTCGGTGCTCCGTCTCCAGCCGGGCCTGCTTGGAGAAAATGGTGATGCCCCGGCTGCGCTCCAGGGCGTAGGTGTCCAGGAAGGCATCCTGGTGGTCTACCCGTCCCAGCACCCGCCTGGCTCCGCTTTCAAAGAGCAGTGCCTCGGACAATGTGGTCTTTCCCGCGTCCACATGGGCAAGAAGCCCCAGATTCAGGGGGCGTTTTTCGGTTTTCATTTCCCCGGGCATACAAAGCCCCCTTCCATCATTGCTGCCTGTATTATAGCATACCCCTGTCCGTTCGCCAACCGGTTTCTTTTCCCCAGGGCAAAAACGTGAACTCCAGGTGAACTATGGGCATATCGGTTTCCCTTATGTTGTCAAAAACATTTGCAATTTTTGTACAACATGCTAAAATGACAGTAAATCACCGGAGGTTTGCAGGAAGCACCATGAATCTGAACCAGCTGGAGCACTTCTGCACGGCGGTGGAATGCGGCAGTATCACCAGGGCGGCGAAAAAGCTCTTCGTGACCCAGCCTGCCATCTCCGGAGCCATCCGGGCACCGGCAGGCCGGTGCCTTGTGATGTACAACACCGATTCCGTCCAGAACCATGTGATCCGGAACCGCTTTGATCTGCTGGGCATCGCCCCTGACATTCTCATTTACACCAGCCAGATTCACACCATCAAAAGCATGATCCACAGCGGCACCTGCGTCAGCTTCTTTTACGCTTCCCTCCTTCAGGATCACCCGGACATTGTGGGCGTGCCCATTGAGCCGCGGATCGAGCAGAGGGTGGGTCTGATCTGGCGCAAGGGCAAGTACACCCCCGCCGGGGTGGAGGCCTTCATTTCCTTCGTCAAGGACTATCCCCTGTTCCCCGAGGAACCGTAAGGAGAGAGACAGACTATGAGTAACTTTATTTTTTCCTTAAACGCCATCGTTCCCATCATTCTGACCGTCCTTCTGGGCTTCTTCCTGCAGAAGATCGGCTTTCTGAACGACAATTTTAACAAAACCGCCGACACCTTCGTCTTCCGCTGCGCCCTGCCCGTGAGCCTGTTCCGCTCCATTGCGGGCATGGACTTCTACGGGGACTTTGACCTCCGGTTCTGCCTGTTCTGCTTTCTGGGCACCACGGTGATGTTCGCCGGGGTCTGGGCGGCCAGCTGGCTGCTGCTGAAGGACAAGGGGCAGGTGGGCGCCTTCGCCCAGGCCTCCGCCCGCTCCAGCGCGGCCATTTTAGGGGTGGCTCTGGCCACGAACGTCTACGGCAACGCGGGGATGGTGCCCATGATGATTATGTCGGCGGTGCCCTTTTTCAATGTGTATTCCGTGCTGATTCTCAGCTTCTCCCCCCAGGTGGACGAGCAGGGGCATTTACTTCCCGGCTCCCATGGACTGAGGGCTGTGAAAAACGCCTGCGCCAACGTGGCGAAAAATCCCCTGATTCTGGGCATTCTGGCAGGGCTTCCCTTCGCCCTGCTCCGGCTCACCGTGCCCACCATGATCGACGGTGCCCTCAAATCCATTGGAAACACCGCCACCCCCATTGCCCTGCTGGTGGTGGGCACGTCTCTGTGTGGAAGCGGGGCACTGAAGCAGTGGAAGGCTGCCGCTGTCTCCTCCCTTGTGAAGCTTTTTCTGCTTCCCGCCATTTTCCTGCCCATTGCCGGAGCCATGGGTCTCCGGGACAGTCAGATGATCGCCATTCTCATTATGGCCGGCTCTCCCACCACCGTGGCCTGCTACATCATGGCAAAGAACATGAAGGCGGACGGTATTCTCACCGCCAACGCGGTGCTGCTGTCCACCCTGCTGTCCGCCCCCTCCCTGACCTTCTGGCTCTACCTCATGCGCCTGTGGGGATGGATTTAACTGGCATACCGGCAAAACCGCCCCGGCATCCAAACGGATGCCGGGGCGGTTTGAGACTGTCAAAAAACCGTGTCATTGCGGAAAGCAGCACACCGGCGCGGCTCTTTCCAAGGATTCCCTTCGGTCACAATCTTCCGGATATTCAAACATTTTCGTCCCAAAATCGAAGGCTTTTACGTTCAACCCAGCGGATTCCCCCGCCACTGTGCGTAATATTATGGTATGGTTGCCACCGGCAGTCATTGCTGCTTCAATTTGCTGCGCAGAGCACTGTCGGTTCAGAAGGAAGCATATCTTTCGGACTTTTTTGACACGCTGTTCCATGCACCGCATGGGGGTCTGTTCTCGTCAATCCAGGGTGCTGGTGTCCGGTCTGATTTCCTGACTGGCGCATTTGCGCCGGTATTCCTTGGGAAGCAGCCCGTAATACGCCTTGAACGCGGCGGAAAACCGGCTCTGGCTGTCGTAGCCTACACGCTGGGCAATGTCCGCAATGCTCATATCCGTCCGCGCCAAAAGAGAAGCCGCCGCTTCCATCCGGTGCTCCCGGATGTGGGCGGCAATGGAGGTGCCATAAACGGTCTTGAACATCTGCTTCAGGGTTGTGGGGTTCATCAGATATTGCCGGGACAGCTCCTCAATGGAGCACCGCTCCGAAAGGCTCCCGGTCAGCCGGTCGTGAATCTGCCGGATGATCTCCACCTGCTCCGCCGGATACTCCGTCAGCCGCTTTTCCCGGCTGCCCTCTCCGGCGGCCAATAGAACCAGCAGCTCCAGCACCTTGACTTTCCGGAAGGTCAGGCGATATGCCGCCGGGCCGGCGGAAAGACTCTCAAAAATCTGCCGCAGACCCGGTTCCGCGGAGAAGGCCGCCGGCTTTCCCCTGGGGCTGTAGCGTGCCAGCAGGCCTTCCCCGGTCATGCCGCTGCCGCAGAGCGGTTCCGGGGGATTCCGCTCCAGAACCTCCCGGTCAAGCCGAAGCATCCACCCCCGGTAGTCCCCGCCGGGAAGGAACCCTTCGCCCAGGGCTTTCCGGCTCGTCAGCAGGAAGTCCCCGGGATCCAGGTGAACAGGCGTTGACAGGCTCCAATCAGCCTGGCCGGACTGGCAGTAGTGGAGGACGATCCCCTCCTGTTTTTCGCCCGGAGCCAGGACTTCCTCCCCCTGAGCCTGAATCCGGGACAGGGTAATGCCCGGAAAAAGGGCGGTATCGATACGTTCCATGACGCGCCTCCTAGTCCGGGCAGGCAATTTCCATCACCTGCTCAATGATTCTGTGCAGCAGCTGCGCCACGTCTCCATCGGATGCCCGGTAGTAGACCTCCTTGCCCTCCCGGCGGCTGACGATCAGGCCGCAGCCGCGCAGCACCCGCAGATGGTGGGACACCGCCGGGCTGGACATGTCCATCAGGGCGGAGATGTTGGTGACGCACTGCTCCGTGTGACAGAGCATCCAGAAAATCCGCAGCCGGGTGGTGTCGCTGAGCTGCTTGAAAATATCCGCCGCGATCTCAAATCGCTCGGTGTGTGCCAGGGCGTCCCGGAGGGAGGCCAGGTGGCCGGGGGCGTCGTGGTCGTGGGGCAGAATAGGCTTGTCCATCAAAACTACTCCTTTTTCGCTGATTTGGAAATTCTTTTCGCCTGTTTGGAAGGGAGTTTCCCTCCCGCGTTGACTTTTCGGCTTTTTATGATTATACTACAACCATAACAATTAAGCAATTACTTAATCGTAAAAAGATTTGGTAGTCTGGCAGTAAAGGAGCGAAGGATTATGCACGAGCACGAACATGAGCACGAGCATGAATACGAACATGAACACGAGCATCATCACGACCACGACGAATGCGGCTGCGGCCACGACCATGCGCATCACCGCCACGATGACGACGACGATGATGATTGCTGCTGTGGCCATCATCATGACCACGACCATGAACATGAACACGAGCATCATCACGACGGTTGCTGCTGTGGCCATGACCATGAGGAGCCTGTCCAGGAGGACGTACCCACCCGCTCCCACACCCATTTCGTGGTAGAACACGTCCACACCCCCGGCCATCCCCTGGACTGCGACTGTCCCCTGTGCAACCATCACGAGGAATACTGCGACATCTGCGGCGAGAGCCTGGCCAAGTGTACCTGCAGAATGCCCGATGAGGACTTAGAAAAGCGAGTCTACATTCTGGAGGGCATCGACTGCGCCAACTGCGCCGCGAAAATCGAGGCCAAGATCCGCGCCATGCCTGAGGTGGCCTTCGCCGCCGTGTCCTTTGCCACCCGGCAGCTCCGGGTCTCCGCCGACAATCAGGACGCGCTGCTGCCCAAGATGCAGGCGGTGGTGGATTCCATTGAGGATGGCGTGACCCTGGTGCCCAGAAAACGCCGGATTTCCGGCATGGCCACCACCAGGGTCTACATTCTGGAGGGTCTGGACTGCGCCAACTGCGCCGCGAAAATCGAGAAGAAGCTCCAGACCCTGCCCGGAGTGGACGAGGTGACCATCACCTTCGCCACAAAGCAGATGCGCCTGTCCGCCAAGAACCCGGACGCTTTGATTCCCCAGATTCAGCAGACCATCAACGCCATGGAGGACGGGGTCACTGTGGTTCCCAAGGAGTCCGCCCCTGCTCCGGCTCCCAAGGAGGACGAGGAAGCCAAGGAAAAGAAGGCGCTTCGGAGTCTGATTGTGGGTGCCGTCCTGTTTGTCGTCGGTGAGATTCTGGAGCATGTGAATGCCCCCACCCAGGTGCTGCTGGGCGTGCTGGCCGTAGCCTATCTGATTCTGGGCGGCCAGGTGCTGATGACCGCCTATCGGAACATCCGAAAGGGGCAGATTTTCGATGAGAATTTCCTGATGGCCATTGCCACTCTGGGTGCCTTCGCCATCGGCGACTTCCCCGAAGCCGTCGGCGTTATGCTCTTCTACCGGATCGGCGAGTACTTTGAAGACCGGGCCGTGAGCCAGAGCCGCAAGCAGATCATGGATGCCGTTGACCTGCGGCCGGAGGTCGTCAATCTGGTGGTGGGCGAGGACATCCGGGTCATTGACGCAGAGCAGGCCAACGTTGGCGACATTCTGCTGGTGCGTCCCGGCGACCGGATTCCCCTGGACGGTATCATCATCGAGGGGGAAAGCCGGATCGACACCTCTCCCGTCACCGGCGAGCCGGTACCCGTGAAGGCCGCCGTGGGGGACAACGTGATTTCCGGCTGCGTCAACACCTCCGGCACCCTGAAAATCCGGGTGGAAAAGCTGCTGGAGGAATCCATGGTCACCCGGATTCTGGACTCCGTGGAAAACGCCGCCGCCAGCAAGCCCAATATCGACAGATTCATCACCCGGTTTGCCCGGGTATATACCCCCGCCGTGGTCATCGCCGCCCTGGTGGTGGCTCTGGTGCCGCCCTTCCTGATTCCCGGCTGGCACTTCTTCGTTGACCCCGCCTACACCGGGGCGGAGACCGTGCTCCGCGGTGCCGCCGGCACCGCCTCCATCTTCACCGCCCTGACCTTCCTGGTCATTTCCTGTCCCTGCGCCCTGGTTCTCAGTGTGCCTCTGGCCTTCTTCTCCGGCATCGGTGCCGCCTCCAAGAAGAATATTCTCTTCAAGGGCGGCAACGCCATCGAGGCTCTGAGCGATGTGAAGGCCGTGGTCATGGATAAGACCGGTACCATTACCAAGGGCAACTTCGTTGTCCAGTCCGCCGTTCCCGCCGGGGACAGCGTCAGCCAGACCACGCTTCTGGCCATGGCCGCCAGCTGCGAGCTGTTCTCCACCCACCCCATCGCCGTGAGCATCGTCACCGCCGCCGAGGAAGCGGGCATTTCCATCGAAAAGCCCGCAAGCCTCAAGGAGATCGCCGGTCACGGCATCGTGGCTGTCACCTCCATGGGCGAGCTGCTCTGCGGCAACCGGAAGCTGCTGGAGGGTCACGGCGTTGACCTGTCCGAGTGCCGGGAGACCGGCTTCGGCACCCAGGTTCTGGTAGCGCAAAACGGCAGATTCGTGGGCAACATCCTGATTTCCGACACCCTGAAGGAGGACGCGGTGGAGGCCATCGGACGCATCCGCAGGCAGGGCATCGTCACCGCCATGCTCACCGGCGACGCTCAGGACAGCGCGGAGCATGTGGCCAAAGAGACGGGCATTGACGAAGTTCACGCCAGGCTCCTGCCCGAAAACAAGCTGGAGGAGCTTCACACCATCCGGGAAGACCACGGCAGCGTGATGTTCGTCGGCGACGGCATCAACGACGCGCCGGTGCTGGCCGGCGCGGACGTGGGCGCGGCCATGGGCAGCGGTGCGGATGCCGCCATCGAGGCCGCCGACGTGGTGTTCATGACCTCGGAAATGTCCGCCATTCCCGAAGCCATCCGGATCGCCAAGGCCACCCGCCGGATCTCCTGGGAGAACGTATACTTCGCCCTGGCGGTGAAGCTGGTCATTATGATCCTGGGTCTGTGCGGCTACGCCAACATGTGGCTGGCGGTGTTCGCCGACACCGGCGTTTCCATGCTGTGCCTGCTGAACTCCGTAAGGATCCTGCGGATGAAATAAGATACGCGAAAAGTGGCTCAGGCAATCGCCTGAGCCGCTTCCTTGTCTCCATTGCGCAGCCAAACGCTCTCCGGGATGGCCGGAGGGCGTTTTTTCAGGGCTTCCAGCGAAGACCCCGGGGATAGAAAAAGCGCAGCTTTTCCGCCGCCAGGGAGATGTCCACGGTTTGGGCGGTGCGCAGCTCCCCGTCCAGGTTCACCGCGCTGGGTTCGTCACAGACAACGCGCAGGCTCCGGGTCTGAAAATGCCGGACAAACTGGGGAAGCTCCTTCCACTGGCCGTTTTTATACTTGCCGATGATGCCGAGCACCTGGAGAAGGTTCACCTTCTTTACCAGAAGCACCTCCAGAAGGCCGTCGGAGGGGTCTGCCTCCGGCACAGGATGGAAGCCGCCGCCGTAATACTGTCCGTTGCACACGCACACGAAGGTCTGCTCTGCGTCGATGGTTTCTCCATTGATCTCCACCACATAATGGGCGGAAATGCCCCGGAAGAGATTGATGACCGTGGAGACGGCGTAGGCGTTGAAGCCCTGCAGGAAGGGCAGGCGCTTATACCGAGCCACATCCGTGCCGATCCGGGCATCCAGGCCCACGGAGCACACGTTCAGAGCCAGGTCTTCATTGCAGCGGATGAGATCGAGGCTGACCTCCTCCGCGTCCAGCAGCCGGGAAAGATCGGAAAAAGCGGTGCTTTCCGAGAAAATCCGCACAAAATCGTTGCCGCTGCCCCCGGAATAGGCAGTGACCGCCGCGTTGCCGAAGCCCGCCGCCCCGGAGGCCACCTCGTTGAGCGTTCCGTCGCCGCCGCAGGCGTAAAGCCGCACTTCCTCCCCGGTTTCCGCCGCCCGCCGGGCGATCTGTCGGCACTTACCCGGTGCCTGGGAGACCTGAATTTCGTAGTCCAGACCGGCGCAGTGGGTCTCAATTCGGGAGCGATACCAGGCCGTCCGGTCGTGGCTGCCCGCCGCCGGGTTGATGATGAACAGGTGCTTCATAGCCGCGCCAACCTCTCTTCTCTGTCTTTTTATTTCTTCTGTCTTCCGCCCAAAAACATATAGTAATCACATTTGATCATGCCGTTGTACAGCTTTCGCTTCTTGTCCGCCCGGCGGCCGAAGTAATGCTCGAACTCCGGCTCGGAGGTGATGATATACTTTTTCCAGCCGTCGGCATAGCGCAGGTGCCGCCCCAGCTCCTGATAGAGCTTCTGGGCTGTCCGCTGCTCCAGCATCCGCTGGCCGTAGGGCGGGTTGCAGATGAGAACGCCGGACTGAGCCGGCAAATCCATTTTGGTGGCATCCCCATCCCGGAAGGTAACGCAGTCGGCAACGCCGGCCTTCCGGGCGTTGGAAATGGACAGGGAAATGCACTTGGGATCGTTATCTGAGCCTAAAATCTGGTATTTTCCGTTAAATTCCTTATCCTTTGCCTCCGTGCGCACGTCCCCCCAGATTCCCGGCTCCATCCAGGCGAAGGCCTCGGCGGAGAACCGGCGGTTCAGACCCGGCGCCCGATTTTTGGCGATCAGAGCCGCCTCAATGGGAATGGTGCCGGAGCCGCAGAAGGGATCCCAGACCAAATCCCGACCCCGGTAGTGGGTCAGCTGCACCATGGCGGCGGCCAGGGTCTCCCGCAGGGGCGCGTCGTTGCCCTGAGCCCGGTAGCCCCGCTTGTGAAGCCCCGGCCCGGTGGTGTCCAGGTACAATTGCACCCGGTCGTTCATGATGGAAAACTGGAGCTGATATTTGGCGCCGGTTTCCGGCAGCCAGGAAACGCCGTACTTCTCGCCTAAGCGGCGGGAAGCGGCCTTCTTCACGATGGCCTGACAGTCCGGCACGCTCATAAGTCGGCTGCTCAGGCAGTGACCCTTTACCGGGAACGCCCCATCCTTGGGGATGTAGTTTTCCAGCTCCGCGTGGTAGACCCCCTGGAACAGCTCCTCAAAGGTGGTGGCCCGGAAATCCGCCAGCACCAGCAGCACCCGCTCGCCGGTGCGCAGGCACACGTTGGCCTTGGCCAAGGCTCGCTGATCCCCGGAGAACAGCACCCGGCCGTTCTCCACCCGGACATTCTCCATATCCAATCGCCGCAACTCGTCCCCGGCAATGCCCTCCAGGCCGAACAGGGTCGGCACGGAAAATTCAAAATTCGTCATAAAAGCTCCTTATGGAATGATCTTTTTCGCCTTGATGTACCGCTCTTCCTCGGAAAACACGCAGCCGCAGTACTTCTGCATGTAAAAGCCGTGCTCCCGGGCGAAGGCCTGTCCCTCCTGGAAGTAGGGTCGGAAGTCCCGGTACAGGAACCCCACCCCGTACTCCGCCGCCGCCCGCTGGGCAACCTCCCGCATCAGCTCATGCTGCTGGTAGGGGCTGATGAAAAGGGAAGAGGTGAAGCTGTCGAAGCCCCCCTCGGCGGCCTGACGGGCGGTTTCATACAGGCGCATTTCGTAGCACCTGACGCAGCGGTTCGCGATATCCTCCGCCACCGCCCGGACAAAGGGGCGCAGGCCGTAGTCATTTTTCAGGATCAGGGGCAGCTCGATTTCCTGAGCGTAGGCCTGCAGGCAGTTCCGCCGGGCCCGGTATTCCGTCACCGGGTGGATGTTGGGGTTGTACCAGAAGCCCGTGACCTCCAGGCCGTCGGCGCGGAGAATGTCAATGGGGCGGTTGGCGCAGGGCGCGCAGCAAATGTGCATCAGGGTTTTCATAGATGCCTCCGAAACGCAAAAATCGAGTTATTGTAGCATAGAATCATCGGAAATACAACCGGGAAATGGGGAGACTGTTTGCAGGGGCGGTCTCGTTGGATGCGTGTCATTGCGACCCCCTCAGTATCCGAAAACCGATTCAGGGCTTGTAGGGGACGATGCCCACATCGTCCCGCAGATATGCGGGGGTGTTCCGGTTCGGGTCGATGAGGGCATCGACCCCTATGGATTCTTATGGAAGCTCTGATTAAATCGGCAAGAGCTGGGAGCGAGAGATTTTTCTCTAGCCGAAGGCTTCAAAAGTGGAGGAATACTGTATGTATTTCCCACTTTTGAAGCTGCACGGATAGGGAAAAAGATCCGCTATCCAGCCGCAGACGATTTATTCAGAGGTTCCTTATTTTTCCAAAGAGAAAGCAGAGATTACGGATTGCCACGTCGGCCGTTGGCCTCCTCGCAATGACAGGCGTTATACGAAAGCCATCCGATTAGTCCAGACGTGCCAGCACGCCATCCCGGTAGACCTCCATGACGGTGACGGTGCGGATTTCGTTATGCAGGTTTTCGCCCTTGGCGTAGACCTTGATGTAATTGGGGGCGTGGCCGGTGTAACATTCTCCGTCTTTTTCCTCGAAGAGTACCTCCAGGGTTCTTCCCAGGAAGCTTCCCCGATAGGCTCGGCTCATTTCCTCCGCCACCGCGATGGCCGCCCGGCTCCGGGTCTCCTTGGTAGCGTTATTGTGCTGGCCGGGCATTTTGTCCGCCGGGGTGCCCGGCCGCCGGGAATAGGGGAAAATGTGCATATCCGCGAAGGCGCATTTGCGGATAAAGGCCAGACTTTCGGAAAATTCTTCCTCGGTCTCTCCGGGGAAGGCCACGATCATATCCGTGGTGACGGCGCATTCCGGGAAATATTTGCGCAGAAGCTCCACACTCTGATAGTACCGGGTGGTATCGTACTTCCGCTTCATCCGCTCCAGCACCGTGTCGCTGCCGGACTGCATGGAAAGGTGGAACTGGGGGCACAGATTGGAAAATCCGCTGAGCCGTCGGCAGAAGTCCTCCGTCACCACCCGTGGCTCCAGAGAGCCCAGGCGAATGCGCAGCGCAGGCACGGCCTTGCAGATTTCCTCGATGAGCCGGGTAAGCTCCGGCTTGCCGGGAAGGTCTGCTCCCCAGCCCGCAATTTCAATGCCCGTCAGCACGATCTCCCGATAGCCCCGCCGCGCCAGCTCCCTGGCCTGAGCCACCGCCACCGCCAATGGAGCAGAACGGATGGGGCCCCGGGTATAGGGGATAATGCAGTAGGTGCAGAAATTCACGCACCCGTCCTGAACCTTCAGCATGGCACGGGTACGCTCCTCCAGTCCGCCGGCGGGCAGGCACTCAAATTCCCGGCGGCGCAGGGCGTTGTCCACCTGCTCCTCATGCCGCTTTTCTCCGGCGGCCTCCAGAAGCATCTCCACAAACGCCTGCCGCTGGCCGCTGCCGCCGATGACGTCGATGCCCAGGGCACGGACGGCCTCCGGGTCGTGCTGGGAATAGCAGCCGCACACGGCAATCACCGCCTGGGGATTGTCCCGGCGGCACCGGCGGATCACCGCCCGGTTCTTCTTGTCCGCCACGGCGGTGACGGAGCAGGTATTGATGACGTAGCCGTCGCAGACTTCCTCAAAATGACCGATCTGGTGACCCTTTTCCAGAAGCAGACGCTCCATGGCCTGGGTCTCATACTGATTTGTCTTGCAGCCGAGGGTATAAAACGCGAATTTCATATGTTAAAACCACCAATAATTCTCATTGCTTTCTGTATTAATCATCCAAAACGCCAGTTGCTTTTTGGAAAAAAAACGGTATAATAAGCGGTAGTCCCGTTGATCGGCGGGGCAGAACCGATTTTCGGGGTCTTTGCTTCCCATTATACACGACAAACGTGACTTTGTACAGTTTGGAGGGCGAGAAATATGCGGGAATTTTGGATTCGCCTGGGAAGCATGGAGGATGTGGAGGAATTTGTTTCCATCGCCACCTCCCGGGCCTTCCCCATCAGTGTCCGGGACGACCAGCATAAGATCCGGGGCGGCAGCTTCATGGAAATGTTCTGCCTGGATTTTAACCAGCCCTTGCGGGTGGTAGTCCAGTGCTCGGAGGAAGAGCTGGGTGCCCTTCGCCGGGACGCGGAACGGTTCCTGGTCAAATGAATATGGCTCTAGTAGCACCGTCCTGGGAATACTCGGGGCGGGTTTTTTATTTGCGAAAAACTCAGGCGGAACCGCGCAATTGTACTCTTTTTCCGCCAGCCCCTTTGACATTCCCGGACGGCCATGGTATCATATCCGGGTAAAAGCGAGGTGGAAGTCTATGTTTCTCTATTACAGTCTGTTTGTCGCCCTGATCGTCATCGCCGACCAGGCGGCGAAATATTTTACCGTGCTCTATATTCCCGCCGCCGGTGTCCAGCCCTTTCTCCCCGGCCTGCTGCAAATTACCTATGTACGCAACACCGGCGCGGCCTTTTCCTCCTTTGAAGGGCAGCAGTGGCTCTTTGCCCTGATTTTCCTGGTGCTCACCGGGCTGATCTTCTGGGAGTATTTCCAAAAGCCCATGGGCTTTACCAAACTGGAGCGGTTCTGCATCGCGGCCATTTACGGCGGCGGCCTTGGCAATATGATCGACCGGCTGCGGCTTGGGTATGTGGTTGACATGCTGGAAACCACCTTCATGGATTTTCCCGTGTTCAATGTGGCCGACTGCTTCATCACCTGCGGCTGCGCGGTGCTGATGGTCAGCCTGCTTCTGCTGCACAAGGATTTCTGGAAGGAGCGCAAATGACCCTGTATGCCGACACCCCCGGCGAGCGGCTGGACGCGTTTCTCGCCCGGAGCGTACCGGGCATGAGCCGCAGTGCCGCCCAGAAGCTCATTGAGGATGGCCAGGTGCTCCGCTGCGGAAAGCCCGGAAAGAAAAACGACAAGCTGAATCCCGGCGATCCGGTGTCCTACGAGATTCCGGAGCCGAAGGCCGTGGATATCCAGCCCAGGGACATTCCTCTCGATATTGTCTACGAGGATGAAGACCTTCTCGTCATCAACAAGCCCAAGGGGCTGGTGGTACACCCTGCCGCCGGACACCAGGACGACACCCTGGTCAACGGCCTGCTGTACGCCCTGGGGGACGACCTGTCCGGCATCAACGGAGAACTGCGGCCGGGGATCGTCCACCGGATCGACAAGGACACCTCCGGGCTGCTGGCCGTTGCGAAAAACGATCTGGCGCACACGGTGCTGGCCTCTCAGCTGAAGGATCACTCCATGGCAAGAACCTACGAGGCCATTGTCTGCGGGGTGCTGAAGGAGGATTCCGGAACCGTGGACGCGCCCATCGGCCGCCACCCCAGCGACCGGAAGAAAATGTGCGTCACCCAGCGCAATTCCAAGCCCGCCGTGACCCACTGGGAGGTCATCCGGCGATACAAGGGCTACACCCACATCCGCTGTAAGCTGGAAACCGGCCGCACCCACCAGATTCGGGTGCACATGGCCTATATCGGCCACCCGATCCTGGGGGACACGGTCTACGGCCACAAAAAGCCGGAGCTGGGACAGTCCAGCCAGTGCCTGCACGCCGGGGTACTGTGCTTTTCCCACCCCAGAGACGGCCACCCGGTGATGGTTTTTGCTGAGCTGCCCCAATATTTCAAAGATGTGCTGCAAAAGCTGGAAAGGATGAGCTGAATGGATTTTTCGGATGTTTTGCTGACCGTTGACTACGACCGGACTCTTACCGCCCCGGACTCTACCATCCCGGAACGAAATCTGGAGGCCATCCGGTATTTTATGGCAAAGGGCGGTGCTTTTACTGTGAACACCGGCCGCAGCGCGCCCATGATTCAATCCTTCCGGGATGTTGTGCCCGTGAACGCCCCCATGATCCTCTACAACGGCTCCGCCGCCTATGACCCGCGCACAGGGAAACTGGAGTTCTGCCACCCCATCCGGCTGGATCCCTGGCAGACCGTGAACACCGCCCGGCGGCTGTTTCCCGACCTGACGGTGGAGGTACAGGGCATTCAGGCGCACTATGCCTGCCCGGATCATCCCGGCTGGGACGTTTTCTGCGCCAGCCACGGCTGCGCCTACAAATTTGTCAAGCCCGGGGACGACCTGGGCACCTTCCTGAAATTCTCCCTGTACGGCACCTTCAAGGACGACACCGTGGACAGCCTGTTCTCCGGCACCCCGGAGGAGGTGCGCCGGATGGACGAGGCCGAACGGATTCTGAACGAGACCTTCGGGAATGCCTGCGTAGTATTCCGGGCGGCTGCCCGAATCATCGACGTTCACGCCAAGGGAGTCAGCAAAGGACGCGCTGCCCAGCAGCTCCAGGCTCATCTGGGTCGGAAGATTCTGGTGTGCGCAGGCGACGCGGACAATGACCTGCCCATGATGGCAGACGCGGATTACGCCTACGCCCCCGCCGACGGGAAAATTGCCGATCGGTATGAAAATGTCTGCGCCTGCGCCGAAGGAGCGGTTGCGGACGTGATTTATGAAAAAATTCCCGGGATTCTGAAAAAATTCGGTTGACATTCCAGGCGCGCTGTGGTAAAATGCTCTGGCTGAAACTGCTAAGGGCAGGGACTTGCGGGTGTAGTTCAATGGTAGAACACCAGCCTTCCAAGCTGGATACGCGGGTCCGATTCCCGTCACCCGCTCCATAGAAACGCGCCAGTAGCTCAGCTGGATAGAGCAACTGCCTTCTAAGCAGTAGGTCGGGGGTTCGAGTCCCTCCTGGCGTGCCATTTTTGTGTCCGCCCCCGGTTTCGGAATTCCATATGGTGGATATGGCCTAGTTGGCTAAGGCGTCAGATTGTGGCTCTGAAGATCGTGGGTTCGAGTCCCATTATCCACCCCATACAGAAAAAGCCCTAGAAATTTATTCTGGGGCTTTTTTGTTGCCTTTATCGCAAAAGTTCCGTATTCTTTTAACTTTTTCCCCGGAAAATATTCCTATGAATTGTAACCTTTTGACGCTGACAGGACGTTTTTTCGGTGCAAATTTGACACGACATTTGACACGAAACTGGAAAATAAAGTGCCGCTCTGGCAATGAAAAAAGAGGGTGCCCGCTTGGGACACCCTCTTCCATTTTTACATCAATCCAGCAGGCCGCATTCCTTGCGGTCATCGCCCAACGAACCCAGCGCATAGTCAATTTTCCGGACGGCATCCGCAGTAGAATTATTCTCCGTCTTGTTAAACACATTATTAAATTCCGCAACCGCTGCCTCGATGAGCACCTTCATTTCCTCCGCGTCGAAGGTGATTCCCTTCTTTTTCAGCAGCGTCTCCGCCGTCTCCAGTGCCTTATTCAGCTTGTCCGCGCCGTGGAGCGTCTTCCACACCTGTTCCACGAACTTCACCGTCGCAACGGCAATGGAACGCTTGGTCTCGTCGTTGATGTGATTGATGTAAATCTGCTTAGCCCCATAGCCCAACACGCCGAATACTGCGGTCAGAATAGCCAGCAGAATGGTTGGGCCGTAGGTATAAATGAAAAAGTCAAACATGATGTACCTCCTTAATGCTTCTGGATTTCTTCTAGGTCTTCAATCCGGTGGTTAATGACCTTGATCTGCTCCTCCACCACCGGCATCCGCTTCGCGAAATTGTTGTGCTCCCGAACCTCCCGGGTCAGCTCCGTGATCTTCTCGTCCATGACCGCCTGGGTCTTGCTGTTGGCAATCAGCACCCCGACGAGGGTCACGCCGCCGCCAATCACGGCCGTGAGAATCGTCTCCAAATTCCCGCCTCCTTCATTCGATATCCATGTGGTGTGCCCCGGGGCTGATCCGATACCAGTACCGGATTTTCCCCGCCGCCTTCCGCTGGGCAAGCCGGGCTTCTACCTTCTCGTCCGGCACGCCCCGTGTGATGATGTCCACGGCCTTCCCCTGGACGTGCCGGGAGTTTTTGACGCTCCCGGCCAGGGAATCATTGTAGCTCTGACACCGGTACCCGCTGCCGCCGCTGTGGCCGTCCGGGGGCACAATGACGATGGGCACTCCCAGATACTCCCGCAGGGCGTTGGCCTCGGCCACAATGCCTTCGTGCATCTTCTCAATGCCGCCGCCGCACTTGCCGCAAGGGCACCGGAACTCTGACGGGGCAAACCACTTGTATTTGCTCCACCAGTCGGGCAGATCGGGAGGCTGACCGCTGCTAGGGACAATATTGTCCTTTGCAAACCTGTCCTGCCACACCGCGTCCTTCAGCCGGATTGCCGTCTGTTCCCCGGCCACGCCGTCCACACCCAAGTTCTCGGCGGTCTGAAAGTCCCGGATGGCCTGGCGGGTTTTCTGGCCGTCTAGCCCATCAATCCCGCCGGGGTCATAGCCCAGATAGGTAAGCAAACACTGCACCTGTTTGATCGTCACAGCCAATCCTCCTTCCCCAACATCAGGCCGATAAACCCGATGGACAGCCCAACCAGCAGGGGTGGGGTCAGCACCATCAGCCACAGCACTTTAGCCAGCGTTTTCATCGGTCTCACTGTACACGGTTTCCACCAGGGCGGTCAACTCGGTGTACTCCTCATCCGTCAGCCGGTTGACGGCGAAAAACACATCAAGCTTTTTCTGCGCCGCCTCCGCGGTCTTGTAAAAATGCCGGGTAATCAGGATTTTCATAGATTTGTACATGTTCTTTTTCCTCCAAAAAATGAAATTTATGGATATCGCAATCATGCGTTTATCCTCCGATTTCTTCGGTGTCGGACTGGTAAATATCCTCCACCATGGCCGCCATAGCGTCCAGCAGCTCGGCGTTCTGGGCACTCAGGCTCTCCAGCTGCTCCTGCTCGTAGGCTCTTTGCGCCGCATCCAGCTCCCGCCAGGGCTTCCAGGGACAGACCATTTCGCCGGAAAAAGTCACGCCGTCCGGGCGTGTCCAGCTTGCACCCGCAGGTACAAAGCGGTAGCCCTCGACGTAGGCGGCACACTTGCCGTCAAAATAGTCCGTTTCCACGGCGGTCAGGCCGTCCCCTGGGGCGGTGTGGCACTTGTAATCGGTGTCAAGATAGATTGTCATGGTCACACCTCCGCCCGCAGATTGTAGACATTGACCTCTCCTGCGTTGCCGCCCATCGATATGCCAATGTACCAAGTACCAGTAATACTTGTTGCATCAAGGGATAATATCTGTCTTCCCTTATCCTTTGATATAGCATTGTGCTTAATTGCGTTCAATGCGGGTTGTAACCCCGATACATTTGCGTTATTCGTCAGCACGATACCGTTACCCCTAAATACCGCATAACTACTGCTGGTGCTGACAGATATAGCATCGATATCCGCAATCACCGTCTTCACGTTCCCAAAATCAACCATCGCATCAGATAGCACGGCACAGTTGTCTTTTGTTGTTTTCAGATGTACATATCCGCTTTCCTGGGTAATCGTATATCCAGTGCCGGTAAACAGTTTCGTTGCAAATCCGATATCCGTAGGCACACCATTTTTGACGATCCACCTTGCAACCCGGACGGTTTCCGTTTGGCCGCTGGTGATCATGATTGCGTCTGCGCTAAAGTCACCCGCTGTGATAGTCCACGCCCCTGCGTTTGGCACAACGCAGTCCCATGTGCCGCTGGTGTCCGGTGCCGTCAGGGTGGTGCTGCCGTCCGTGGCCGTGCAGGTCAGGCCAGCCGGGTAGGTGATGTTGATGGTTGCGCTGAAGAACGTAATTTCTGCCTGGTAGTCCGCCTTGATCTCCACCGTCTTACTGGCCGTGTCCGTGCCATGGGTGATGGTGATTGTCCAGGTGCCGGTTTCCAGCCCCTTGAAGACCACCGTGCCGGTCGTGGATACTTTGGACGGCTTGGACTTGCCATCCTTGCTGACGGTCACCGTAGCTCCCACCGGGGCAGTGATGGTCAGAGTACAGCCTGTGCCGCCGCCCCCGCCCGTTACATTGAATATCATGTTATCCCTCCTATGTCAGAATCACCGCATTGGCGGTCAAGTCCCCATTCGGCTGATATGGGGCGGTGAATGTCAGAGTTCCGCTCCCTTGCTCAGAACAGTAGGCCTCGAACTCGTTGTAATCGCTGCCCGGAGTGCCGCCTATGATGACCGTGGCATCCGCCGTCACGCCGGAGACTGATACCGTCTGCTCACCGTCCACCCACCCGGCCAGCGGCAGGGAGATGGTCACCTCCCGCCGCTTTGTAGCCGAAGCCGTGCCCACAATCCGTGCGCCGTTTGCGCCATAGGCAGTATAACCTTCCAGCACCGTTTCCGGTGTCGCCGTGGCATCTGTCATGTCTACCAGGGTTTTACCCCCGTAGATGATCTTGTTAACGCCCATGGCGGTTCACCTCCTTAGCCGATGGTGACGGTAGTACCTCCGGCAGAGTTAGCCGCCTCTTTATAGGGGATAGCCTCGACCGTGACCTGAGACAGACAGTTGTATCCCTCATCCGGCAGGATCACCTGCTCTTCAGCGGAGGGGGTGGCAGTCTTAGCCTGGGGCTTTGCGCCCTCGGTGCCGCTCATGGTGCCTTCCACGCCCAGGACAGTCACGCCCTCCCGGATGTTGCCGGGAATCAGCTTGTCCTGTTCCGCCTTGGCAATGCTCACCTTGCCGGAACCGTCGTGATAGCCCTGGGGGATGGTGTACTGGGCATCCTTTGCGGAGATCGTGCCGGTTACGGCTCCGTTGTTGGGCATGGTGCCGGTGATCTTCTTGCCCTTGTTGTAGGCGGTCTTGCCCTTCAGGATTTCGGCCGCGGCGGCGGTCGCGTCCTGGGTATTGGCATCAAACGCGCAGGTGCCGGTTACCAGTTCGCCGTCTTTGCCGTGGGCGGTGATACCGGCCAGCAGCTTGTCCGCCGCTACGGTGTCGCTGGTCAGATCGATCAGGGTTTTGCCGTTGAAAATAATTTTACTGTTTGCCATGTAATTGCTCCTTTCAATTTTCACCGCCGATGCAGATGGTATTTCCACCGGCGGCATTGCTTACACTGAAATAGGGAATGGGGCGGACGGTCACATCGTTGTGCATCCGCTTCTGCGCCGTGGGAAGCACCTTCCCGGCGGCGGAAGGTGTCACGGTGTAGATTCCTTCGTACCAGTCGCTGTCCGGTACGGCCAGGATTTCGCCGAAATCGATGGTCAGCGTTTGCTCTCCGGCGAAATCCGCCTGCAGGATTGCCGGAGCCTGGTCAAAGATAATGTCCAGGATCATGTCAGCACCTCGGTATTCAGAATCTTCTCCACCGCCAGAGACATGACCTTGGAGGCCATGACATTATCATCCGTTGTCAGCACCTTGATTTGCAGCTCCACCGCCGCCAGAGGCGTAAAAAGCAGCGTGTCCTCCTGGGTCAGCCGGAAGCGGATTTCCTGCCCGGTCAAGGTGCAATCGTCTTCCGTCGCTTCCAGCACCGTTTTTCCGCACTGGTTGTAAGTAATCCTTAACTGCCGGATGGTGTCCGTCTCGATGGGGAGCTTAAAAATATGGGTTGGTGTTGTGCCACGAATCATGGCCTTCACCTCCTATTTGTTGATGATCTGAATATTAACATCCAGATTAACGCTGGGTACGTCCTCGCAGACAAAGGTCAGCGTACCGGCACCCTGAGCACTGCAATATACACCTGATTCCAGATATGCGGTGCGATTTTGCGCAGTCGGAACAGGCGCAACGGTCACAAGGCTGCTGGCGGTCACATTGGAGACGTTAATGGTCTGCGAATTGCCGCTCCAGGCACTGGCGGACAGCGTCACCGTCGCTGACTTCACAGGGCTTTGATAATCCGTACCGGCAACCGCCGCCGACACGCCGCCGGAGCCGTTCCCTTTCAGCAGGCCGGAAGCCGTGATTTTCGCCTGCTTGCCGGAAATCGCCGTAGAAACAGATGTGGGGTCATCGCTGGATTGCGGGATATCGTCACCAGTTAACGGAACATTGCCATTGGAATCCGGGTCTACCCCGCACACTGTGCTTACCGCGCCAGTGCCGTCAATGCCCATTCTGGACACGCAGTACCAGGTGATGGTGTCGCCGGTGTTGAAGGTGACATCCGTCTTCGTCCAGAGGAACTGTCCCTGGGGAACGTTTGGCACCGCCTGGAGCCAGCTACCGCCGGGGGCCGTCGTGCCGGAAGTACCCACCTGATAGGTGACGGATTTATTCGTCACAGAAGCGGCATCACCGGTATCGCCTTTCTCGCCCTTGATTTTGAACCAGGCATACTGCTTGTAGTCCGTGGGGGCGGTCGCGCTGTTTCCGGCGTAAATACCCATCCAGTTATCCGGCGTGGTGCCGAAGCTGTGAGAGCTTTCCGTAGGCTCCTGGCCGGTGTACCGAATCCAGACATAGGAATTATCGCCCTTGTCGCCTTTCTCGCCGTTGGTGACGGTGAAATCGGTGGTAGTGCCGTCTTTGGCATAGTAAATGCGGTATGTATCCTTCAAACCGGAAGTGCTGACCTTCTCAATTTTGGAAATGCCGCCCAGGGAATTGGCAATTTCCAGCAGCCAGTTTTTCAGGGTATTGCCGCTGAGTTTCTTGGCAGAACCAGACTGATTCAGCACAAACAAATCATCGGAATATACCTTTTCCGCCTCATTCAGCTGGGCTATGGACTTATCAGCCATCGGCTTTTTCCTCCTTCTCGTTGTCGGAAATGTACTTGTTCACCATCTCCGTTGCCCGCCGGATCGCCTGGGCACAGCCGACGAACTTATCCTGGTTATCCAGGCCGGAGACGGGAATGGTGTCCATGGTGTGCATGACGGATTTCAGAAGATTGGTTGCGGATTTCAGATTTTCCATAGGTTATGGCCTCCTTAAAAGAATCCGGATTTCGTCACCCGCTGGCATGATAGACACTAAGTCAGTGTAACCAACCGCATGTACGTTTCCAAAACTAAGTTGCATTGTTTCCTGGCTATCGCCAAATATGGCAGAAACCGAAGCAATGTCGATACCGGCTACCTGAACTCTGAGCCGTCCGGCTTCCGGACGAAGGTTGAAGTAGTCGCATTGTATCGTTTTGCCCGTTGCTGTAGTGAGCATATCCATTGCAGACCTCCTGTTTTTCATTCCTAATAGTTAGCCAATACGGAGTAAAAATCTCCGTTAAGGTCTTGAATAGTAATTGGCTTATATCTATCTCCGTTCAGGTACAACCGTGCCGTGTAAAGATAAGACGCATAGAATTCTTCAACGTAGCTTCCGTTGCAAGCATCGTTGAATGTGTCCGCATAGTCTAATGATGTGTTAATTCCTTCGCTTGTGTAAGCTGTGCTGATCGTATTTGCGACCATCCTATTTCCGGTGATACTGCCGCTGGAGATACCGCCGCCGCTAAAATATCCATCATTCCCGCCGTAGTCAATCTTTCCGGCACTTACATTTCCTCTGAAATAGCCATTTTCAGCGTATAGATTTCCATCTGCGGTCAACTGCACGCCGGTACTCTCTGAACCGCACTGGATTCCCTCGGGGCCTATGTAGATACCGTCTGAGTTTCCACCGCCCCAATCCTGGCCGTTGGTACACAGATACCCGTTCTCAATGGTAAACCCGCCGATGCTGCCGGAAGTGGCTCGGATTTCCCCCTCAACTTCGGCACCTCTGCTGTCCACCTTAAAGATGGTCTTGCTCTGGTTTCCGACCGTCCAGCTGTCGCTGAGCAGCCTCCACCAGAAACTAGAAGTCTGATTGCCCTCTTCCTTGGACACCTTCGCCGCGATTTCTGTGGCTTTTAAGGTCAAATCCGCCCGGACACTGGCCGTGAACCGTGCGTACTGCCGGTCGGTGGGTGACTGTACCTGAAATTCATGCTCCACTTCCTCCTTGGAGGGAGCCTCCAGGTCGGTACGGATGTACTTGCCGTAGGTGGTCTTCTTGGCAAAGATTCCGCTGTAGATGTCAGAGATACTCACCGCGTCCCCGATTTCCGACGATGGGTCGATGCTGGAGCCGCCTGCCTTATAGGGCTGGTAACGCCAGCCTTGAATTTTCTTCAGGATTGCTTCCGCCTGCTCCGGGGTTCCCCATTCGTTGGTGATTTCCAGGGTCGTGCCGGTATCGTCTCCGGCGGTGTATATCTTGTCCCTTCCGTTTTCGTCCTGCCCGGCGTAGATGGTCACGCGGCTGTAGCCGGACAGCTCCGGAGAGATGTCCAAACTCTGGACACGGCGCAGAAGATTAAAGCTTTCCGTCATCATAATTTCACCTCGCAATCACACAAGAATGTACACGTTTTCCCCATCGGCAGTCTTCCCGAAAACGATCTTATAGCCGTCCTCGGTACACAGCACCCGTGTCTCCGGCGGCAGGTCGAACATGCTCACAAGACGAAGCTGGCCGGTGGGCGAAATGATGAAGTTCCCGGCATAGGCGGCGGCAATCATCCCCAAAGCTTCCCGCATGGAGTAGCCAGCCGGAAGATTGAACTTGTACCCGGCGGTCATCAGCTCCCACGTCCGGGGGTCTACGTTGATTCCGCTGCCGCCCGGGTCAATCTTCATGTTGTCGGCGATGAACTGCACCATGGTTTTGTCCAGCAGCGGATAGTCATGCTCGTCATCGCTGGGGTAAGACACATTTGCCAGAAGCATAGCGTCGTAGCCCTTGACTTTCAGGATGTCCCGGCCGCCGCTGTGGGTCTGCTCCCGGGTGTCGATGTAATACACGCCCTGGGGTACCCACTCGGATGCTTCCGTCCCGTTTACCACCCGACAATACAGGGCGATCCGGGCTTTTTTCGGGATATTGTAAGGAGCCAGCATTCTGATATCCACATATCCAGCAACCGCATCTCCGACGCTGGGAGAACCGTCTGTGAAGAACTCATGGTTGGTAACGACGCTGTACAGCGCGTTCTCCCGGAAGCCGGAATCCGGGCTACCGGTATCCACCAGAATGGATACTACCTCATGCGGAGCTTCACCGAAGGTAATAACATCTCCCGATTCCGTTACCAGCCGCCCGGAATCGCCGATGGTCACGGAGTTCTCGAACCAGTGCTTTCCGGCAAGGATACGCTTATAGGCTTCAGATGTCTGCTGCATAGGCTCACCTCTCGATCATGGAAAAGCTGAGGCCAGACCACACGACTTCCCCGTCATCCCGGATGACCGCAATCGCCGCCTTCCGGGAGCTTGTGTACATCTGGCAGGTGATCTCGCCCTTGCAGGCATCCAGAACCGTAGCCTCGTAAAATTCCTGTTTGATATCCGTGAGAATGGCCGAAGCTTCCGATTGCAGCAGATCCCGACAGGAGATTTGCAGCTTGGTCTTGTCCGCCAGAAGGTCTCTGTCCATCATGGTGTCCATGGCACGACCGGCACCGTCGCCGTCGATGTCGTTGTCCTCCCACTGGTAGCCGTCTTCCGCGACAAAGCCGGAGTAATCATGGCCGTTGATGATGAGAACTTTCCGTGCCATTTAATACCCCCTTGCCCGCTCGGCCACCCGATTATACCGGGCGGCAGCTCTGCCAATGGTTTCGTCTCCTACCTCGATACCGTTCACCACGGAGATCAGGGTTTCCAGCAGCTCCTCCACCCGGCGGCTGCTCATGCCCCGGGTCTCCTCCCGGACGATCTTCCGGATGAGACTTTCGGGAGCCTCGATGTTGTTGCCGCTGCTCTGGTCGCCCAGCACGGCCAGGAACTCCCGGTTGGGCGGGATAACCGCACCCTGGGCAAGGTAGGGAATATGCGGAATGGTAAACAGCTGCATTTCCCCGGGAGAAATCAGCTGTATTCCGCCAATATTCAATCCGCCCCACTGGAAGTGCATCTTTGCGTTAACCCAGTCAATGAACGTATTCAGCAGTCCGATCGCCGCGTTGATCCCACGGTGAATCGCGCTCTTCAGGCCATCCGCGATACTGGTAAATTTTTCTTGCCAGAAGGCAATCGTAAACACGGGAGCTATTTTACTGTTCCAGAAGTTTTTGACTGCATTCCATATTTCTTTTACCTTGTCAACGATGAAATTCCAGTTAACGGCGACGGTTGCCGCCAATCCAGCTGCACCGGCGAGGATCAGGCCAATACCCAGAGGAATTCCAACGCCTGAAACACATAGAAGGATTCCTAAGACAAGAAGAAACCCGCTCACAATTGCTACCACGCCCCCAAGCTCCCCTTGCAGGAGTTCCGAGATTGCGTTCCAGTTAGCAGCGGCAGTAGTCGCCAATCCAGCCGCACCCACAAGGATCAGGCCAATTCCGAGTGGAATCCCGACACCAGAAAAGCAAAGTAGGCTGCCTATGACAAGTAGGGCACCGCTCACGACTGTGGTCACTCTTCCAATCTCACCTTGCAGAAGTTCCGAGATTGTATTCCAATTCAGCGCAACCGTTCCGGCCAGTGCCACCGCTCCAATCGCTATCAACCCAATACCCAGAGGGATATCGACCCCGGAGAGTGCGAGGATCAAGCCGATTACCAGTGCCGCCGCGCCAATGGTCGCAAGAACCGCTGTCAGGGCGTTGCGTACATTATCCGGCATAGCGTCCCAGTTTTCCTTGACTACGGCGGCCAGCGTCAAGGCTCCTACGGCCATCAACCCAATACCGAGCGGGATGTTGATTCCGGAAAAAGCCAATATCGCGCCAACCGCAAGCAAAGCCCCGGAAATGTAAATGATGATTTCATCCAGTTTGTCCGTGATGAATCCGGTGTCGAAATCAAAATCCGGTTCGATACCGGAACTGTCCGCACCGCCGGAATAACCGCCATAGTCGGAAGAATCATCGCTGTTCATCACGTTGAGTTCATCGAATCCCGCAAGGTACTTGCTGGCTTTCTTCGCCGCTTCTCCAACACCGGTTACGGCCTTCTTCTTATCATTCAGTGCCTTTGCCGATTTCTTGTTGTTCGCAAGGAACGAAGCACCAAACAAATTCATCACCAGCGTAATCACACGGGTCAGCACGTTCGCCAGCGTTGTCAGGACGGGAACAACGAAGTTGAGGATCGGCTGAATTGCCGTCAGCACGGCACCCTTCAGCCGGGCAAACGCCGCGCTCGCCTCATCATCCGCGGCGATAGCGTCTTTCACCTTGCTGACAACCGCTGACAGTCCCTTGGAAATCAGATTGAAAACAAAGGCATTCAGGGCAAGCTGCCCGATCCGCTTTCCAAGTTTATCAAAGCCGCTTTCCACCTTTTGTGAAATCTTTTCCAGTGCGGAAACCTTCTGCCCCGTTTCAGCCGCGGCAGGGGGTGCCGCTTGCAGCTGCTGGACAAGCCCGCCCGCGGCGGCTTCCGCTCCGGAAAGCTGGCTTTGAACACTTGCTATATTGGCTTCAAGACCCGCAGTGCTTTGCTTTGCCGCCTCAAAAGCCGCAGATGCCGAATTTACCTCGGCCTTCTGCTGTTCCAGCTGGACATTCGCGGCGGCGATTTTGTCGTCATACCCCTGAATCTTGGCAAGCAGGTTGTCATATTCCACCTGAAGCTGGGCGATTTTTTCCTGCGCCGCTGTCAGATTCTGATCCGCATTCGTGCCGCCCTTGGCGTTGACCCACTGATTTTTAGCGTCCTCCGCTTCCTGCTTTGCCTTTTGAATCTGAGACTGAACGCTTTCAAACGAAGAAATCTCCGGTTCCTGGGATTTTTGCAGGTCGGAGACTTTCTGTCTGGAGGCTTCATATTCCTGCCGCGCTTTTGTCAGCCTCTTCAATGCGGCTTCCTGGGTCTTTGCGGCAGCTGTCCGCTCCTTTTCAAGGTTTTTCAGTTCTTTTTCATGGGATTTGATTTCCTCGTTCATTTCCTGGAGCTGCTTCTCCAGCTCTTTATTGTCAAGTTCCGTAGAAAACGTTATTTTTCCATCCGCCAATCAGGATGCCTCCCTTCACGCAAAAGAAAAAAGCCGCCGAATAATCATTCGACGACTTTGCGTTATGAAATTTTACAGGTCGACTCGCATATTTTGCTTTCTTTTGTACTTCCGGAAGAATCGAAGCATGTTTTGAATGGTATTCAGGTATCTGAAACCATCAAAGAGAATATACTGAACGCCGCTTCCGCTCTGGTAAGCCAGTATGACGAGCTTTCCTTTGACCGTGTACTTTTCCAAGGAAGGCGTGCCCAGAAGAATCGCTCCGAGGGCACCGCCTACCATCGCTCCCGCAATGGCACCAGCCGTATTGGACACCATCTGATGGTGTACTTCCGAATGGGTCAGCTTCTCGATGGTCAGAATCTTATCCATTGAGATATGAAACTCCTGCCCAACTCCGGTAAGGATCAGTTCCTCTTTTTTTCCGACGGCCATCATAATCGTCTGCTCCGGGATATTCAAGCCGGACAGATACTTTATCTTCCCGCCGAATATGACACCCGGACGATATCGGATTTTGACGGCGACATGCTGTAAGAGCAGGACAATACCCCAAACGGCAAGGAAGCAGCCAATCAGGAGACAACACACAACTACGGATTCAGCATCCATGGATATCCCCCCTTTTATGGGAGTATATCATGCTTTGGCGGAAAAGTCTATACCATCCAGCCGCTAATAGTGGCTTTTTCTTCCGATGTGTACGCTGTCTGCATATCCACAAGGTCACGGTTCTTCCGATACCACGCTTTGTCCTGTGGGTCTTTCAGCTTCCCCGCGGCCTTGAGACTGCGTATCCGCACGATCTGCGCGAAAAGGCAATCTCCGATCTCATAGTACGCGGCCAGGAACGTCCACCAATGTAAATGGGGAAGAGTCCGGATTTCCGTCCCCATCACTCTGTTAATCGGAGACACGATACGCGGAAAGTCCTTTTCCCAATCTACCAGCTTCGGCCCCGGACTGCTTTTCCGTTCTTCAACGCCGCCATTCAGGAACCAGAAGCATTTTGCGATTGCTTCCTGATATGCCGTGTACGGGATTTTTTCCAATTCCGGATAGAAAATACGAAGCACAACCTCGCCCCGCTCCTGCTCTTCCAGTTCCGGATCGGACAAGGCGACGCAGATATCCAGCATTGCCCGAAAATCTGAGCGTATGGCGTATTCCTCGCCCGCAACCGTCACGCTCTCCGGAAGCAGGCTATCCCATGGCTTACTCACCGCTGATATTTGCTGGTGTACTTGGCGATTCTGGGGTTTGTCTTCTTCTGCTCGGCGGCGAAAGAAGTATCGATCTCGTCGATGATGGCAAGCATCAGATTTGCCCAGACCGGCAGGCCATCCGCCATGGCATAGGTATTCATAGAACCGAATACCCGGTTGCAGGTGTCCGCCCCCAGTGCGTTGTCCAGAATTGCCCGCATTTCCGCATCTCGCTCACGGGCAACCCGGAAGATTTCTCTTTTGTCGGTGAGTTTGGAAACCTCCTCCCGGTATGCCTCCTGCTTTTTGTCCAACTCATTGAATGCCACAAACAAGCCTTCTACAAAATTGCTGTCCGTCGGATTGAATGCGGTCTCGCTTTTCCCGTTGATGGAATATGTGGTAACGCCGGTGTTAATATTCAGTTCTTTCATATCGTTCTCCTTACTGATACAGTTGGGGAGGTATCACACCTCCCCAATCATCGTTTTACTCGCCCTTCGTGAACGCCAGGGCGCCGTCGGTCATCTTGGCCGTGCCGGTTTCCCGCTCGCCGCCGAAGGTCACGTCGATGGGCATACCCACGTTGGCAGAGCCGCCCAGGCCGGTAGGCCGGACAGCACTGGCGGGATATCGCTCGGCGAATGCGCCGTCAGTGGAAGTGCCGGTATAAGCGTGTACCAGCAGCAGGTCGTTGTTGGCCATTGCGCCCACGTCCTGGTCTTTGATGGCCTGGTTCCAGATCTTCAGCTGCGCCTTGTCCCCGGAATCCAGTTCGCAGGGGTCGAAGGACTGGGTGATCTTCGGTCTCTGGAGGGTGGTTCTGGTGACACCCAGAATGTCCTGCTTGGTTTCCTCGCTCCAGTCGTATTCCATGGAGCTGTCCTCCACCCGCCGACCGATGACAGACCAGACAGGTTCCGTGGAAGTGCCGGTGTTGAGATACAGAATCAGCAGCTTTCTTTCCACAACGCTGCCTTCTGTGGTGTTAAAAGTCATATCAGCCATTCGTTTTTCACCTCAAATTTCTTCGTAAATGTCACGGCCAGCTGCACCATGTACATGGCCGTGCCTTCTTCGTCCGCACCGTACAGAACGCCGTTCTGAGCGGTGATCTTCTCCGATTTCGGATCGTCCCCGAAGGTGGGTGCTCTGCCCAGGGCGGACATTTCCTGCACCCACGCCTGAAAATCCATGACCCAGTCCGCGTTCTCGGCGGCTCCGTCATCGTCCCCGGGAGACTTCTCGAACACATAGTACAATCCGAAATTGTACTGGTTGATGGCGGTGACATTTCCCAGAATATCAGAGGTTCTGGAAACCTCCGTAAGGCCGGAGGGAAATACGCCGCCGTTGAAGGGAATCTGGTCTGTGTAATCCACATGGAAATCCCGGAAGATATCCGCGCCGGGATACCGGCTGAGAAAGTCCTTGATTTTCTCCAGTGCGGTCATTTTCCCCTCCTTTTGATGTAGTCCTGCACATCCTGGGCGATCTGCGCCGCCTCAGAAGCCATCATCCGCCTGTCCCAGAAGGGGCCAGCTTTCGGATGCTTTGTCAGATCATAGTTCAGGTCACGCTCTGTGGCTTTCAGAACAGTGCCTTTCCGGTACCGGTAGCCAACCCCGGGAATAAAAGCGGGACCTTTTCCGGTTTCGGAATTGACCATGACCTTTCCGTAATACTGATAGCGGGCATAAGGAGCAGCCACCTCGATTTCTGTGGGGCTTTTGATCCGCTTCGATTTGGTGGACAGCGCACCGGTTCGGAAGGGCATATACTTGGTAATCCGGTTACTGATGATTCGGGTCACCTGCATCTGCACCTGGCCGTTCTTGTCAACGCCCAGCCGGGTCAGGATGGTGTCAACAGGCTTCATGTCCACTTTGATTCGTGTACTCATCCGCCCGCCTCCACATGAATCAGCTTGCCGCCCCAGTATTTGGGGTCAACGTACTTCACCACGACCAGCCCAGGCACCTTCACCGAAATAAAGGATGGCCACTGGGTCGCCGTGATTTCCTCCCCGGTTCCCAGCAGCACCTTGTCCTCAGGATGCACGCACGCCTCCGAACAAGGAATGACCAGCAGAAAGGAATTGACCTCCTTACTTCCGGTTTTGTCCACATTCTCGGTTTTCTTGAAGTCCAGGAAGGCGTTGTCATACACCGTTCTGGTCACTTTGTCACCGTCCCGGTGATATACCGTGACCGTCTGATTGCACAGCCGGTAGTCAAGCGGACACTTCCGCCGCCGGAGATTCAGCACTTCCCTCACCCCCGATAGATGTCCAGGTAGAGACTTGCGCAGCGGTACAGCTCTCTCGCCTGCCCCTTGGGGCTGATATCCACCGCCGTCGGAGTTCCGTAATTTACGGAAACAGACCCGATAGCGGCGGACTGGATGGCTCCGGCCTCGCCGTTCTGGATAGCCTCAAAGCCGCTCAGGGCATCGGTCATGGCGCACACGGCCATTTTCTCCGCCCCGGATTCCGGCTCCGTCACGGTGTAAATCCGCTTGTACCTGGCCAGAACCTCCCCGGCTCGTTTACACAGCCGGGGAAAGTCCTCCTCCGAAATTGCGCTGCCGAGATAATCCTGAATATAAAACTGATAATCCGGCATAGCGGCCTCCTATCAGCCGCCGGAAGCGGCGGTCTTGGGCTTGAGCACGATACCGTTCAGGGCGGCGGCCTTCAGGGTGTTCTTCAGCACCACACCGGCCACCAGCTCCACCTCGCCCTTCTTCACCGCGCCGGGGGCGGTCATGTCAGGCATGTAGGAAGAGATTACGCCGGTGCCGGTGGGGGAAATACCGTGGAAGCCGTCCAGGGCGATGTTCACCGCGTAGATGCTGGAGGTACCGGCGGCGGAGGTGCTGGGGGTGGAGGTGTCGATGACATCCACGGACTTGGTGCCGTTGTAGTACATGCCCGCATCCATGATGGGAATACCGCCGAAATACTCCACCGCTCTGCCGAAGTCGTCCTTCTTACGCTCGTAGTATCCGGCACGGCGGGCAGCTGCCCGAACCTTCAGCAGCATGGCGGTGTTCATGAGCAGCAGAGAAGCACCGCCGTCCACCATGTGGGTCAGCTGATCCAGCTGGTCAACGAAGGCGTTGGCATTGCTGTCCATCTTGCCGGAATCGGACAGGTCAATGTCCGTGGTGAACTCGTTGGAGGTACCGGCCAGAGACTTCCGCAGGCCGTCGAAGGTGTTCACCACATAGCCGGTGCCGGAAGCGGCGGAAGTGCCGTTGATGACCAGATTGTGGAAGTAGTTGGCCGTCGCCTTGATCTTCTGCTGAGCCTGGAAGGCCAGCTCGTCCACGGCACCGGAGGTGTTCTGAATCACCCGGTCAACCTGGAAGGAACCGCCCATGATGACCGCCTTGGCGGTCTTCTCCTCCCGCTTGGCCTCGCCTGCCGTGTACTCGGTGTTGATGGCACGCACAGCGGCGGTGGAGGGGGTTTTCAGCTGAATGTAACCGTAGGTCAGGGTGCTGCCGCCGGTGCCGGGGGAAATGGTGTTGTCGAAGGTCAGCATGTCCAGCAGCAGAGAACTGCGCCGGAACGTGTCAATGATCTGCTGATCGACCTTGTCGGCCATGCCGACCTTTGCTTCTGCCAGAGTAATTGCCATAGTGAAAAATCATCCTTTCATGTTGTATTTGGCTCTCAGTGCCGCCGCAAGGCCGCCCTGCTCCGAGCCGGGGTTGGGTTCCTGCTGCTGGGTGCCTGCACCCCTGGAATAAGGAGGCGGGTTTCCACCGTCATCGAACAGATATCCGCTTTCCTTTTGCAGCTTTTCCAAGGCGGTCTTGATGTCCGCCTCCTGGTTCTTGCTTGCCTTCAGAGCGTCCACGTCCAGCATCGCCCGGACGGCCTTGGTGCTTCTGCCACGCTTGCCGGTAATGGCAGCGTCCAGAGCATGGTCAAATTCCATGTCCGCAATCTTCCGCTGGCTTTCGGCCACAGCATCGTTGTACTTCTTCTCCCAGTCCTTGGCGGACTGTTTGATGGTCTCGATGTCCTGACCCTGGAAGCCGGAAATGGTCTTCTGCGCCTCGCTCAGCTGGCTCTTGAGGGTGTCATAGTCGGCAAAGGGCTTTTTCGCCGCCTCAATGTCCAGACCGTTTTCCGCCATGATCTCGTCGATGATCTCTTGCTCAACGGCTGGTCACCGACCTTGAAATTCTGCAAGAACTCTCGTTTCATGTGCTTTCCTTCCTCAGCTATGCTTTGTTGTATGGGGGTCGCCTCCCCTGCTGTCGGCTTGTTTTACGCCAGCCACGGCAAAAATGATATGAAAAAAGCAACCGTTCGGAAAACCCGAATCGTTGCTTCAATCAACTTGGTTGTAATGGCACTTTCCATCATGCCATGCGCCGCATAATTCCTTTTTGCACTCCACAAGCTCGGCGGTGTTGTGTTCTATCGTCTGTTGAAGGGTTTGGTAGTTGTCATCGTTATACTCGTACGTTGTCTGCTGAACCAGATGCCGGTTCACCGCATAGGGGCAATACATCATGTTCATTCACCTCTCAGAGCATAGTGAAAGAGAGCCATGTTACCATAGCTCTCTTCCCTTATTCACATATTGCTTTTCTGAGTGTCCCAAAGACATCATCCTCAACAATCTCAAACCTTCCTCCGGGGTGATCTGAGTTTGCGATGGGGCGAGGATTGTGCGGATCGTAGAGGTAATCTTCTCCGCTATCATCAACGATTTGAAGAGCTCCTGAACCTTCGTCATAGGAAAGAACCTCATATTCCTTTCCATCCGTCAAGCCATCGATTCCGAAGCTTTTACCAACATATCGGACACGCATATTATTTCGCCCCTTTCAACTTTATTTCATCCGGCGGAACGCCTTTGGTATTCTCATACCAGTGAACCACATAATGGTGATTCTTTGCATACACCGTCCCGGATTTCTTCTTCCAGCTACTTGCATCCCCGTAGTCAGGGTATGTTGCATACAATCGCTTCAAATCCCGAATCGGTGTGCTCGTTCCGTCTCCGGCCATCGTATACACCTCAACAGCTGCTGCGCCTTTTGGGACAACGCCTTGAATTTTGGGGAGGTTTACAGCCACAGTATGAGAAATCACCGTATCTGCTTCCTGTAACTTTTTCGGCAATCCGGATTCCGCCTTGATTGTAGCATCGTTGTTGATAAATTGCAAGTTTCTTTCGTAATTTTCCGCCTCTCTGGCCTGCTTCGCCCCGAAACCGGACATTTCCATACGCTCCTGCTGGAGCCTCAGGCCAGCCGCCTTGGAGAAGCGTTTATACTCCTGGTTCAGCACCTGATACTTGATCTGGCTTTGCCGCAGGCTCTCCTTGTCCCCGGTAGCCTCGGCAACCAATATCCTGCGCTTCTGCTTCCGGATGGAAGCTTCCAGCCGCCGCTGGTGCTGAGTGGCCTCATACATGGAATAGTGCTTGCCGCTGTAGTCAACGCCCTTTTCGTTCTCCTGCCGTAGCTTTGCCAGCTCCTCCGGCGTGTACTGCGGGGTGTCCACACCCAGGATGATCGGGAAAGCGGCGTGACCGCAGTTCAGAGTGCCAATTCGCCGGGCAAGGGAGCTGTTCAGCTTCTCATAGGCCGCATCGGTGTACTGTCTGCCCTGAATCGGCTCATGATCGGGGGCACTGGCGGCGTGAGCAGAGATTTCCCAGCCGTCACAGCCGAAATCGTCGTGATTCTGCTGGCTGATTTTCTCCTGCATCAACCCTAAGCCGCCCATGACGCTCCGCCGGACAGCGGCCTCCAGGGAGGTGGACACGCCGGATTCATAGTCGATGGAGACGATTCCCCGGTCTGCCAGATTCCGGGTTGCCTCCCGAATGGCCGAGGCGTAATCCTGAGCGCCGGTGGCTACCTTCTGAAAGGCAAAATCACAGGCGTTCTGATAGGCTTTCGTCAGCTCCCTGGCCTTCCCGTCCGAACCCACAAAGCCCATGGTCTGGGTGATATTGCTCAGGCTCTCATCCGCCAGCTCAGCCGCCGCGGACACAATCTGCTGTAAGGCCTGATTCTCCCGGAAGGGAACCGCCTGGACATAGGGGTGCTTTCGGATATCATAGTCATATCCGGCCTCCCCCGCCTGGCTCATGAGCTTTCGCAGTTCCCGGTGAGACACCTTCAGCCGCTTCCTCAGCTCCTTTTTCAGCTGCCGCTGAGAAACACCCAGCTGTTGAAGTCTCCAGGCCTGGTAGGCCGCCGTGCCGGTGAACTGCCCCGCTTCCGCGATTCTCCTTGCGATGTCCTCAATCAGAAACTCCGTCACCGGAGAAATCAGCTGTCTGGCTTTCTCCCCCAAAACGTCGATCTGGTCAGCGGTCAGCATCCTTACTCACCATCCTCGGTGTTCTCAGTGTCCTCCGTGTCAGGCATATACTTCTTTCGGATTTTCGCCAGCTGAGCTTCTGTATCTGTTGGCATATTGAACCGCCAACCCAGGGCAATTTCCGGCTTGAGCAGCCCGGAGGCTACCATGTCCTTGTATTCCTCCCAGGTTTTCTCCTCATCGTACAGAACGCCGTTGCCCCAATCCACAACGATGGAGTCATCCTCCACCTCATGAGCACCGGGAATATGATACAGCTGACCCAGAATGCCGCACAGTCTGGCAGCCTCCCGCAGAGCGTTCTCCCACATCCGCTGAAAATCAATGATCGTCAGATTATAGTCACCTTCAGAGGATGTCACCTCAGTAGCCGTTCTTTCTGCGGCTTCTACCTCAGACAAAAGGCCGCGCTTCAGGCCGATCACGTTTTCCACATTCCGGAGGTATTCCGTTTTCCTCGCAAGATAGGACTGCTCCCGCAGAGCCGGAGAGAAGATGGTGATACCGACATCCTCCGGGGATTCATCCACTGCGGTGAACACGCTGGCGGACAGCTTCTTTTTCCCCATCTCGTCAATCTCCAGCATGTCACCGCTGGCAATGATCCGGCTTTTCCCCCGCTCAAATTCGCCGCTGAGCTGAGCCTCGTTCCGGTCGATATTCTGAATCAGCCCCACCGCCGGGGCATAGACGGACACACAGTCCATGCTTCCGTCCACACAGTTTTCAATGGGAACTTTCAGCCAGGCAATGCCCACACTGCCGATTGGCTTGTCGAAGGTGTATTCCTCCTGCAAGGACGCATATTGCGGAAGACTGTCCAGAGGCACGGGGAGACCCAGCGTGCCGGGATTCTGCGCACGGTACAGTTTGTTCGTAATCGTCAGATATCCGCCCTGACGCACCGTCCGCCGCTCCAGCAGCGTGTAATAGAATCGGTCATAGGTGCTTCTCTCGCAGGTGCCGATGTCGATGGGGTCGCCGTGCTCGTCTCTGGCAAACACCAGCATGTCACGGCGGTTGACAATGTAGAAGCTGAAACCGTCCTTTTCCGGTACCGGCTTCAGACCGCTTTCCCCGCCGATGAGTGCCCGGTGCATGGCCGTCTGCTTTTTCCTGTCCACAGCCTCCAGGACTGCTTGTGTGAATGCGTCCCGGCTGGTAGCGGTATATTCCGAAAAAGCCGTCTTTGTCAGCTTGTTGACGATGGTATAGGGAATCCGCTGACAGGGGTCAAAATCTTCCGATGGCGTATTTTCGTAGTACATACTGTACCACATCTGAATCGCCCGCTTCATTTCCGGGGTCGTGATATCCACGGCGCGAAAGGCCGTTTCCAAATCCAATGCAAAGTAGTTCATACTTTTTCACCTGCCGTGTTGATTGTGATTTTCCGGATTGCCCGGACAGCGTATTGCAGACCCTGAATATAGGCATCCTTCCGGGCAAGCTCCGCCCGGAGTCCGGCAATTTCCGCTTCCAGCCGTGCGTTTTCCGCCTGCAAGGAAGCCTTTGCCCAGATTGGTGCCCTGTCTATGATCCATTTACGAATCCGTTTCCTCATCGCAAATCCCTCCGATGATCTGCCGTGCCTGCCGGTTTCTGCGCATGACTGTGGCACAGAAATACCGAATATCATCCATGGCATGGTCGTTTTCCTTCACCGGCTTGTCCACCTCGCCCTTATCGTCCCAGTGGTACAGTCCGAATTCCCGAATGGCGTCCTTGCAGTCCGCGCCGATTTTGATAACTCCGGCCTGAAGCATCATGGCCGTCAACCGGATACCATACATGACATCATTCTTCGCTTTCCGGACAGAGAAACGCCCGTGAGAACGAATGCAGGTAATAAAAGAAGCCGCTGACGGGTCAACCACAACGTGTCGGATACCCCTGTCACCGGCCAGCTTTTCAATTTCCCGGTAGTATTCCTCATCCGTGAGCTGGTGCTGCCGTTCCCGCCCAGAGTGATAGAACTCCGCCACCCGGACGGCAACGCCGTCTCTGACGCACCACAGGCCAGCGGAGAAGGGGTTCAGAGTTCCGTAGTCACAGGAGATGTACCACTCGCCCCATTCCGGCAAATCTTCCGTGACGTGCTTCTCCGGGTCGAACTCATACACCAGCCCTTCCGCAAGGCACCACTGCCCCAGGATATACCGCCGGTAGAAAATGCCGGTGTACATCGCCCGATATCTGGCTCGTATCTGCTCCGACAGGCTCAGGTTATCCTCCATAGTGAAGTGGAGGTACAGAAGGTTTCGCTTCTTCTGCTCATCAATCCACTGCTTCTTGAACCAATGCTCTGGCCCTGCCGGGTTGCAGTTGCACCAGAACTTGGAGCCATCCACAGAGCAGCGGCCCGTGGCCTGATTAACGAAGCTTTCCGGCATCGGGGCGATTTCGTCCAGCAGAATCCCGGCCAGGGTGATACCCTGCACCAGATCCTGAGAGCCTTCGTCCTTGCCGCCGAAGATGTAGTAATAATTCTCGGTACTTCCCCGGGAGATAACTACCAGGTTGTCCGTTCGCCGGTCGTGAATGGTATACCCTCTTGCCGGAAGCATCTGCTTGAGCACAGACAGCACATTCCGGCGGAAGCTGCCCACGGTCTTGCCGCACATGCCGAAATTCTGGCCACTAAAGCTGTGCATCGACCATTGGACGAAGGCCAGCGACATACACACGGTTTTCCCTGACCGGATGGCTCCATCTGCTATGATTCCGTCTGCGTCTGATACACCGGATTCCGGGAGCCACCAGGTGAGTATCTGCTTCTGCTTCCGGGAAAAGGGCTGAAACCGAAATGCCGCCTGTTTTAATCCTCCTGCCATATCTGTCCCGCCTCTTCTCGCAGTGCGTCCATGAACCCGTCATCCGGTGTGCTTTCTTCCCCGGTGGAATCCCCAAGCAGGTCAACCAGCACCTTGGCACACCTGGCATCTCCCTGAACCGCTGCCTCTGTCAGTCCAACGATCATGGCCATCTGATTGTCGATATCCTCCGGTTCCACCCCGTCCCGGGCGATTTTGTTCCACACCCGCCTGTCTGTTACCGGCAAGGACAGGTACAGATCAGCCGCCTGTTTCAGGCTCCGCTTTCGACGGCGGGCAGCTCCGGAGGCAATTCCACCAGCTCTGGCAATTTCTCGCCGCTCTTCCGGAGTTCTTTCGGAGTTGGGAATAATGTTCCGTTCATTTGCCACCCGTCACCACCTCTCTTGACTTTTATGTATCTTTTTTCATTTTCCTGCTTGACAAATGCGCATTGAGTGCGTATAATATATACCGTAAGGAGTGAAGCGTATGAAGCGCAAAGACCTCATAAAGCTCTTGGAATCCAACGGCTGGTGGTTACAACGCAACGGCGCGAACCATGATATTTACACAAATGGCGAACGCTCTGAACCGATTCCCCGGCACTCGGAAATCAAAGAGCAGCTTGCAAAATCCATCATCCGACGGCAGGGGCTGAAATAAGCCCCTTGCCACCCATAACAGGAGGTTCTAATATGGCTAAAGCAATCTATCCAATCATTCTTCATCCGGAAAAAGAAGGCGGATATTCCGTAGACGTTCCAGACCTCAATATCGGCACTCAGGGTGAAACCGTAGCCGAATGTATCGATATGGCCAGGGACGCGATCGGACTCTGGGGAATCTGCCAGCAGGACGACCATAAGCCTATCCCAGCTCCATCTACTCTCACCCCCCATTGCGATAGGGGGAACCTTGTAACCCTTGTAGACATTGACTTTGATGCCTATCGAAGAGCCAACGACATGCGCACTGTCCGAAAGAATGTCACGCTTCCATCCTGGTTGTGTGATTTGGCGGAAAAATCTGGTGTTAATTTCTCTCAGGTTCTTCAGGAGGGTTTGCGCGCAAAACTGCATGTATCGGAAAGATAACAAACAGCATAGCAAAGAGGCCAAGGATAATTCCCTGGCCTCTCGCTTTTTTCGTTTTTACCAGTATAGCACATCCAAATTGAAAAGTCTTCCGGTTTTTTCCCGGTTTTCAAATTTCAGTGCATCCGTACAGGCTGATTGTGAAGTGATGAAGGGCAGAATCCTTCCGTGCGTAAACCTGTGACTTCTCAATCCCCATCTCCCCGCACAGCCGGTCAACATTGCCCCTGGCCGGGTTTATGTAGAATCTGTCCAGGACGAGCCGCTCTTCTTGGCTGAGAATCGCCAGCCCCGCGTCTACCAGGCTGACCCACACTTTCGCCTGCTCCAGCGAACGTGACAGCTCTTCTCGGTGGACGATGTTGGAAAGATACCTGTCCTCCCTGCCGGAACCGCCGCCTGAGACCGGCGTACCGTCCGACGTGGCACTGCGGATGCTCTGCATCTCAGATTCCAGCCGGGCGATTTCCTCCGGAATACTGCGTAAGGCCTGCTTCTTTGCGTTGTAGCTCTTGAGTTTTTCCATCGCCTCATACTTCCAGTTCAAAAAATCACCTCCATTTCCCTGTCTGATAGTCGAATTTCTTCACGTCGTATCGGTCGGAGAAGCCGTAGAACCCGTCTTGGATTTCATCGCCATAGGCCTCCCGAAGGAGCCTGTCCAGCATGGCCTGGTAATAGTCGGCTTCGTCGTGCTTTTCAAAGGCCGGGGAAAACTCCGTCATCAGCTCCTCAATCCGGTTCAGCACCTTCAGAATCCGTTTGCCGGAGAAGGTATTCTTACCCATCACTTCCGGATCCCGGAGGGACAGAGTGAGGAAATCACACATCTGCTGCCGCCCCACCCGGATACCGCCTTCAAAGGCAGCGTGTTCCCGCTCCTTCTGCCGGGATAGGAAATCATTCTTTGGCATTGTCCATCGCCTCCCATTTCTTGCAGGAATCCCCGCTGTCCATGAAATCGGCTCGGCACTCCGATTCTCCATTGCAGCACACGCCGCAGTAGGATGCTGAATTACGTAGAATCAGAACTTGCTTTCGAGGAAGCCGAAGTCATCCCCTGCAAATAGGTGTCACGCTCTGCCAGTTTCTCCCCGGCCAAAGACCAGTATTCCACGACGACCCGTGTCGGTTGATCCGCCGCGCCAGACCCGCGTGCAGACTGCGTTTCAATGACGGAGATTACTCGCGCCGAATCGCACCCTCTAGGGAATAGATAATCTTTCATTTTCTCACCTCCCTTTAACCGCAGTAACTTTTTAAGTTACTGCGAAGTCAAAAAAATAGAAGCAGGGTTTTCGATCTTCAGAAGCTGAATCATGGCTTCTGCCTCATCAATGCCAAACTTTCCCTTCTTCATTTTGGTATAGAAGGTTTTCTCGCTCATACCAATTGCTTTTGCAACATCTCGCTGGGAAAGGCCGTTTTCGGCAATGATGCCCTTTAGGCGCGCTGCATTCATTCCAGCACCTCCTTTCTGGTAACTTATTGAGTTACCAGAATAATACATCAAATTTAGTGACTTGTCAAGTCATTTTTTACTTGATTTCAGAAAAATAAGTGATATAATAAAGTTACATCAGGAAAGAGGTGCTGACAATGACACTCGGCGATAAAATTCGAGCTGCGCGTGAAGCCGCTGGTCTCACGCAAGAAGAACTTGGCAAAAAATGTGGAACTACAAAACAAACGATCTACAAGTATGAAATCGGAAAGATTACGAATATTCCCCTTGATCGGCTCGAAAAAATCGCCGATATTGTTGGTGTGACAACTACCAGTCTTCTGGGCTGGCAACCAGAAGAGCGTCCTTCCACCCCCCTCCCCTCCAACATCCTCCCCATGCCGGAAATGCGGAAGATTCCCCTTCTGGGCACCATCTCCTGCGGGGCACCGGTGCTGGCCGAAGAGCACATTGAGGGTCAGGTGGACATCCCCGCAAATATCCACGCCGATTTCGCCCTGACCTGCAAGGGAGACTCCATGATTAACGCCCGGATTTTCGACGGCGACATCGTCTACATCCGCCAGCAGGACACCGTGGAAAACGGCGAGATCGCCGCCGTGCTGATTGAAACCGAGGCCACCCTCAAGCGATTCAAACGTCTGCCGGACAGGATCATCCTGGAACCGGAGAATCCCCTGTACGACCCGCTTGTTTACCGAAAAGAAGAAATGAACGAAGTCCGCATTCTGGGTAAAGCTGTGGCTTTTACCAGCTCTGTGAGGTGATCTCGCCGCGCTCTCTCTAGGAACCTGGATAAAAATAAGCAAATGAATGTAAGGAGGAACCCCATATGATGTATCCCTTTATGACTCTGGATGATTCCGCGGAAATCGTCCACTCGGAAATGCGTCCGGACGGCACCGTGAAGGTCTATGTGGAAAAGC